>Ga0105248_10000056_pt1 | contig 139437 bp, 100 predicted proteins | sample KBSS34metaG_FD_81524 | JGI IMG/M metagenome (GOLD analysis project Ga0105248, IMG submission 81524) | Switchgrass rhizosphere microbial communities from Kellogg Biological Station, Michigan, USA - KBS S3-4 metaG | ecosystem: Host-associated > Plants > Roots > Rhizosphere > Soil | place... | reverse complement strand
GCCGGGCGAATCGAACCAATCCTATCTCGGACATAGATCCCTGCGGAGTTACCAGAGCAACTTCAGCTTAACCTGGTATCGGCTCAATACATCCCACCCGTATCGAGCATGTCAACAGAGCCAGATGGCTTCTGGAATCTTGTCATTGCGGAGGTTTGAGGTAGTGGTCGAAGAAGTCTTCGCTGCGTTTCCATGCATCGCGAAGGACGAATGCTCTACGAAAAAAGTGTATCTCCCCAGGATAGATTGCCATGTCGAATGGCTTGCCTAGTTTTTCAAGAATGTCGATGACTTTCAAGGTCTCCCAGAAGGGTACGTTGGCGTCGTTGGTGCCCTGCAGAATGAGCAAAGGAGTAGCAAGTTTGTCCAGATGCTTGACCGGGGCGGAGCGATCGTAAAGTCCGGGGTCGGTTACGGGGGTCTCGCCGAGACGTCCGAGGATCATGCCGCCGGTGGTCCAGGTTTCCCAGTCGCCAACGCCGGCTGCATTGATGGCGCATTTGAACAGCTTGGGATCGGCGAGGATCGATTGCATGGTCATGAAGCCGCCGTAGCTTAGACCCCAGATGCCGATGCGGTCTGGATCAACGTAGCTGAGTGTCTTGAGGTAATCAGCCCCAGCGTTGACATCCTGGGTTTCTCCGCCACCCAGATCTCGCGAGACGCCGGTGGCCCAGTCGCGGCTATAACCGGAGCTTCCCCGATAGTCCGGGGTAAGAATCACGTATCCCTGTTGTGCGAGATAAACGCTCATGGCGTAGTACATGCGGTAGTAGCCTGGGTGCCAGGCGAGATAGTTCTGGTCAGCGCCAGAGCCGTGAATCCAGATGATGGCTGGGTGCTTCTTGCTCTTATCCAGATTGCTGCTGACCATTAAGGTCGCTGGGACAGATTTCTTATCGATGCGGCTCGGATAGTGAACGGCTACTGGAGCAGCGAGGTCCTTTTCGAGCAGCCCGGGCGGAAGTGAGTTAGTCAGCCGCGTTGGCTTGGCCCCTGCTTGAGCTGTCACTGTATAGATTTCGAGAGGATGTTCAATTGCACTGCGTTCATAGGCAAGCGAAGAGCCATCGGGGGAAAAGGACGGATTGCGATTGACTCCGCGAGCCGTAACGATAGGCTCTATCTTGCCTGTGGCGACATCGGCTATGGAGATGAATCGCTCCATCTGGTTTCCCTCCGCACTGTGCGCATAAGCGAGGCGCTTGCTGTCAGGTGACCATGCCGCGTAGCCATCGCCAAAGCTGCCGGTGCTGATCTGCTTCGCTTGATTCTCTGACGTTGCGTCGGTAGGGATTACATAGAGGTGCGGCCAGCCGCTGCGGTCGCTGATGAAGGCGAGCCACTTGCCGTCTGGAGACGCGACATCCATGGCGCCATCTGCAGGGGATATCCAGGCAGAGTCGTGATCTTTCCACAGCGTACGGCTTTCGCCTGTGAGCGCGGTTACCTTGATTTCCATCGTTTGATGGTCGGGGGAAAACTCTTCATGCACGATGGATGGCCCGGCTGCCCACTGCATTGCAGTGGAACCATAGTTGCGGGTCGCGACTGGGATCCACATTGGCTCTTCAGCATAGGCATAGACAGAGATGACGCCTATGCGGTCATCCCAGTTAAGGCTTCGCGAAACCTGGACCAGATTTCCGTTATACGGAAGAGGCTCGGGCACCGTCTCGTGACGTGAGGCCTCAAACGCAACATACTTCATGTCTGGAGAAAAGGAGAGTTGAGCGACGTTGAGTCCCTGTGGCATGTGGGTCAGGCGTCGGCGTGTGTGAGCTTTCAAGGAGGCGACCCAGACATCCCCTTTCTCGACAAAGGCAATCTGTTGTTTGTCCGATGAAAGGCTGAAGGTCGTAACGCCTTCAAAGCCCGGTAGCGGTTGGGCCGTTGGCGATGAAGTAGAAACGGTCCAGAGCTGGCTGCCTCTGCTAAAGATCAGCGAGTCTGAGGAAGCCCATTCAAACGACCTGATGTCTGAAGTCAGGATATCCGGATCAACGGGGAAATTCGTCAGAGCGATCGGAGACTCGCCGGATCGAACCATGAATAGATCCTGCTTGCCAGCAGCGTCCCAGAGGAAGGCCACCGTCTTGCCATCGGGAGACCACTGTTGATCGCTGGGATATTTGATGTCTGCGATGCGTTCAATCGTGATGCTGCCGTGCGGTTGTTCAGCGGTGGCTGCGAATGCCGCGACAGTCGCGACGAGCAGAAAGCAAATGATGCGAAGTCTATTCACGAGAGAGCCTCCGAAGTGAGCGAACAGAGAATGATCGCCAGTTCTTAGCGGAGCATTGCCAGGGTGCTGACTCCCAGGCAATGCTCCGCTAAGAATCGCGTTTATCTTCGAGCACAGAATGGGTTGCTAGAAGCTGAAGCGCAAGCCGAAGCGCGCAACAAATGGGTTGAGTTGATTGGTAGGCTTTTCGAAGACTGCGCCAGCTGTTGGAACTTCACTGATGACTGTATTGGCATTGCCAAGATTGAACATGTCGGCAATGGGTTCAAGCGTGAATCGATCACCAAAATGAGTCGGACGCGAGAGGCGCAGGTTCACAATGTTGACGTTCGGCAGGCGAATCTTTCCGATCTGTTCACCGACGATAGCTACTTGGCCGAGATTGAGACGCGCATGCTGTACGCCTTCGTCGTCTATCCGAGGGCCAAAAACTGCCGTCGGCGGTCCATTGTTAGGGTCGAGAGGGTAGCCGGTGTAATGCTGAAAGTTCAGACCGATGCTGAAGAGTTTAGGCAGGCTATAGTCGCTGAGGACTTTGAACATCTGTGTCGCGTCGTAGTTGAGGTTGGCGTTTGCGCGATTGATTTCATTGTTCGGATTGTTGAAGTCGTCCGTGAGCCCGCGGCGATAAGTACCCTTCTGCTGTTGAATTGTGTATCCCGCGAGGACTTGCCAGCCCTTGCTCATGCGTTTCTGGACTGTGAGTTCGACACCATTGTAATGATTGGTGTTCAACTCGGAGATGTTGGTGATGAGGTAATTTGATAACCCTACGTCACCTGATGGCACATCATAGAGCGTCACTGCCTTGCCTGTGATGGGATTGATAAACGGGTTGCCCTCCAGGTCGACAGACCTCGTAAAATATTCTGACGCGGGAATGGCTAAATTTCGCTCCGCATACTCGTTCTTGAGGTTTCGGAAATAATAGTTGATGCCGATCTTAACGTTCGAGAAGACCTGCTGTTCGTACCCAACATTAATCTGATTTGAGTAGGGGCGTTTCAAGTGCGGATCCACCTTTGTGACGACGCCTCCCGATGCGCCTAGCAGGTTACCCGGCAGCTTCCATTCGGATTCCTGAGGTATGCCATCACCGTTCGTATCATTCCAGCTATAGACCTGGGTGCCCAGTCCGTTGGGATTGATCTGCTCCGCGAGTTCAGCTCCCTCAAGAATGTCGAATTGCCCGAAGAAGACGCGGATCACCGACTTACCGCTGCCGGTGAGATCGTAAGCGCCGCCGAGACGAGGGCGAAATGTATTCCATGTAGCAATGTTAGGCGATTGTGCAAAGGTACGCTGGGTGAAGAGATCGGGGAACGTAGCTGCCGGACTCGTTTGTTTGGGATAGAAGGTGTTGAAGTGATCGTAGCGAACGCCGAGGTTGAGCGTGAGCTTGCGCTTGATAGTCACGGAGTCCTGCGCATAAGCCGCGGTTTCGTGATAGATGCTACGAACGTTGACAGGTGTGTTGTAAGCGATCACTTCAATTGGAGCACCGTTGTTATAGATGGCGTTGATTCCGTTGTTCACGGTGTAGTTATAGCCATTTCGATTGACGGAAGTATCTACGCCGAATTTGAAGCTGTGTGAGCTTCCCCACAGATTTCCTTTGTAGAAGCTTACCCCTTCAGCGAGCGAGAATACGCTCGCCGGATTGACAAAGGAATACGGAGGAGCGCCGGACTCTGTCGAGAGTGTACTGTCTTGCCGGTTGAGGTCGGTTGGCGATGTACCCGGCTGATTGCTGAGCGGAAAGATTTGGTGAAGATAACCGAACCGTGTGTCGAAGAGAAAGTTGCGAACGGTGCTGGTCCATTGTCCTTGAAGGATGTAAGCAGGCTCAATCTGGCGCCATGCCGCATCAGCGCTCACAAAGGCGTAGGATCCGTCGCGGCGGAAGAATCGATTTTGCTCGTTGTACCACCACACAAAATTGAGGTGATTGTTTCTGGAGATTTGATAGTCGCTACGCACAGTGAGATTGCTTTGATGGTTCGGGTCGGTGGTTGGTGTGCCGTCTGGATTACGAACTGCGAGGATGCTTTCTTTCAAGTCGTATAGACGCCAGGAACCGAACAGCCACCACTTGTCTTTTATCAGTGGACCAGCGAGATTGGTGGCTACGTCTCTGGCCATAATGAAAGGAGTACCCGCGCTCACAGTAGTTCCATCGTAGGAGGGATTGTCGATCGTAGCCTGGGTGGCGGCCGACTGATAGTAGAAGGCGGCAAGACCATGCATGCTGTTTGCGCCCGATTTTGGCACGAGATTCATATACACGCCGCCGACAGCAACCTCTGCCTGTGCACTATCTGTGACTACCTGGAGCTCAGAGAGAGAATCGTTGTCTACATAAAATGAGGTGTATCCACCCGTCGATCCTGGCCAGTTCAGCCGTAGTCCGTTAAAGCTATAGACTTGATCGCCGGGAAGGCTGCCATGAACCTGCATGACCGATTGCTGAAAGCTCTGGCTGCCGGCAATATCGAAGTCGCTGGTGGCAACGCCCGGAGCTTGCGCCACGGTTGAGAACGTGTCGCGGCCACTGGGGATGCCTTGCAGCAGTGCGTCGTCAAAGGTTGTGGATGTAGTGTTATTTGCTGTGTCCACTACCTGAGACTCTGCCGATACCACGACCGATTGTTCCGTTGAACCGATCGGCAGCTTGACACTGATGGTTGCAGTAAATCCAGGAGTGATGGCGATGTGAGATTCGATCTGGCTTGTGAATCCAGATGCGCTATACGTTAGCTCATAGATCCCCGGTGGAAGCGACTCAAACAGGTATCCGCCGGATGCGTCGGTAACGAGGGTGCGAGAGGCCATCATCGCTGGACTCTTGGCCGTTATGGACACGTTTACTATCGCCGCGCCTTGGGAATCGGTGACGACGCCGCGAATCTGTCCAGAGATTGCGACCTGACCGAAAGCGAAACTGGAGCTGAAGCCTATTAAAAGCAGAATGAATAAGAACTTGCTGGTCATGAGTTTCTCCTTGAAACGTAATTAGGGAAAGGGACACGATCGAACAGCCGATACGTTACTCGTGTTGGTCAAAGATAGCTTTGGTCACAAATGGATGAAGCCGCCAACCAACGGATCAACGAAAAAGGAATGTGAAGATACACCCGTACTACCGGTTCTTGGAAACCTGTGAAGAACGCTTGATGCAAAACCACGGGAAGAACTTCGAGAGAACTACGAGTTGCAGAATCCGATGCGCTAAAGATCGGGATGTTGCAAGTGCCAATCGGTGTGTGCTTGATACAGGCGAGCTACCTTCAAGACAGTGGCGTCGTTCAATGCACGACCCATGATCTGCATGCCATAGGGCAGCTGCTTGTTGCTAAAACCGCAAGGAATGCTGATGGCCGGCAATCCGCAAAGACTCGACACCCCATCTGGAGCTCTACGGTCCAGATGAAAGTCGCCTGAGGTCCAATCCTCAGAATCCTTTGCGGAGAGGAGTTGTGCCGTCGTCGGTTGAGCCGGTGAGATGACTACGGAGTAGCGATCGAAGACTTTATCTGCAAGCTGCTGCAGCATCGGACGAACGCGTTGGACGTGCAGATAATCGGCGACGGAAAATTGCTCGCTTGCGTAGCCATTGATTCGGCCCAGCGGATCGGTGAGCTCTTTGCATTTGCCCGAGCGTATGAGGTGTTCGAATGCGCTGGCTGCCTCCATAAGGATCGTCAATTCCGCAGCTTCTTCGAAGGGACCATCGGGAAATTCGCATGTTTCTACGGTCGCTCCTGCTTGCTCAAAGACTCGACAAGCAACGTCGATCGCCTTGTCGATTTCCGGATCGGTCTTGGCGTAGACATTGGTGAGCCGGCCTATGCGGAGTCGATCATTCGCTGCCGGCTCTGTCTGTTGATAGCTGAATTGTTGTGCTGTATCGGAGATGGAGTCATGATCGAGCGGATCATGGCCTGCGATTACGTTCAGAACCAGAGCGCAATCATCCGCAGTCCGCGCCATTGGGCCCAGCTTGTCCATGCTGTAGGCAATGGCCATAGAGCCGTACCGGCTGACTCGACCGAAGCTCGGACGCAGACCTGAGACGCCACACCAGGAGGAAGGACACAGTATCGAACCGCGCGTGTCCGAGCCTAGCGCCCACGGGGCCAGACCGGCAGAAACGATCGCTCCTGAACCGCTGGAAGAACCACACGTCCAGCATTCGGGGTTCCATGGATTTTGTGCCGGTCCGCTGAGCGAAGCGTGGCCCGAGGAGTAACCGAGGCCGCCGGCAAGTTCAATCATGGCTGCTTTACCAAGCAGCACCGCGCCGGCTTCATTTAAACGCTCGATGATCGTTGCGTTGAAATCGAAGCTCTGGTGCGCATAAGGAACGGCTCCCCAAGTGGTCGGATAACCCTTCACTGCAACCAGATCTTTCACGGCGTATGGAACACCGTGAAGCGTACCACGGTAGTGGCCTGCCTTGATTTCCGCATCGGCTCTTCTAGCCTGTTGCAATGCAAGCTCTGGGGTGAGAGTGGCAAACGCGTTGAGACGAGCACCTATGGTGCGGCCACGTTCTAGAAAGCCTTCTGTCAGTTCAACCGAGGACAGGCGACGCTCTCGTATAGCCTCACCGAGGAAACGAATCGACTTGAAGAATGTGTCCGGGGTGAGCATATGCGTCCTGGCCTATCGAGCTGGGATATGTGACATCGATCTACGTCGCAGGTTGAATAAGTCTGTCTACTGGGATGTGTTGGCGAAAGCCTTATGTCACGAGGCGCAACGTAATCGCCGATGCGTCGCCGTTCTGAACCACAAACGATCGAATGGATTTCAGCATGTACTGATTCGTGATGAGAACGTGCAGCAGGTGCTGCTTCTCTGAGGGGGAAAGTCTGGAGCCATAGACACGCAGGAGATTCTTGTACCTCGCCTGGATTTCGTCCCAATCTTGATCGCTAAAGTCTTCGGGTTTGGCTGCAACGTCGGGAACCATAGTCGCCTCAACCGCAATTGACGGTAAGGCGCCTATGGCGGCAGTTGAAAGAAATTTCCGCGCGAACAGCCGCCTGCTGATTGCGTCGGTTCGTTTTGATGGGAACTCCTTGTGCATCGGATATTCCGCCTTAGGTGAACAACGGCTTAGAGTCTTGGGGGTGTTGGCGCAACGAGTGGTAAGGCCAATTCGTTTACAGATTGTATACAATGCTAGATACGATTGGTCAAGCAGAAATTTATTGTCAATTCATGCCGTTGTTAAGCAGCCATGCGGGAATTCTGAATAAAGGGCAAGAAGTTGCCAAGCAAGGGCTGGCGCAAATGGACAGATTTTGTTGATCGAGTCGGGCTTTTGCGCGAAACGTAATATCCAGGGTTGCATACAAACGACTGACTCGTTACCGAATCGATTTGTTGTAGCCTACGGACGTTTCTTTGAAAGCCGCTCGCTTCAGTTTTCGCCGCTGGACTTCGTCACATATTGGACAAGTTCTTCGCAGGTAGTGAACCAGACGCCTGGCTTTGACTGCATGTAGGTGATGAGCTCATCTAGATGCTGCATGGGTGCGCGATGGCCGCTTAAAAACGGGTGCAAAGTGAGAATGAAGGTAGTGCCTTCTTTGTAAGCCCCGTCGAACTCCTGTTTGTAAAACTGAAAGAGCAGGTCGGGCGATGGCATGTGGCCCTGGGCTCCCAGGAAAGGAGTTTCAGTAAGAGTCCAGTCGATGGGAAGCTCAATGACGCCGGTGTCCTGACCATGAGCCGGTATTTTGTATGGAACCTCTGCAGCTTGCAAGCTTGAATCGTAAACAAAGCCCTTCTTCCGAATCAGGTCCATCGTATGGGTGCTGAAGGCCCAGGAAGGCGCGCGATATCCGGCAGGCTTCTTGCCGGTGAGGGATTGAATGCGATCAATAGCCTTGTCGAGCAATCGCTCTTCTTCCGCTTCACTGTCGAGGCCCGGCGGATACTCGTGAATCCATCCATGGATCCCGATCTCGTTGCGGCCGCTTTTCAGTAGAGATGGAATCAGTTCCGCATGAATCAGAGAATCGACTCCGGTGACGAAAAACGTGGCGGGCACTTTATGTCGATCCAGAATTTCCAACAGGCGAGGCGTCCCTGTCTGAGCGCCATAGTCGGGCGCAGATAGGGCTGTAGGTTCGGTAACCCCATCTCGAAGAAGAAAAGATTGTGTATCGTCGTCAAAAGTTAAAAGCATGGCCACGCGGGCGCCTTTTGGCCACGCTTTCGGTAATAGCCGTTTGCCCATGGAAACCGCGCCTGCAGTGTCCAGGATCTTCTCGTCTGACCAAAAAGTTCCCGGCTGAGCAACCGATTGCGGCTTCTGTTGAGCGGCCGCGAACGGCGAGAAGAGTAACGCTGCCATTGCGAAAAACGGCACTGGTTTTTGGTGGCGCGTAAATGTGCCGGCGACATTCCAATGTTTCATGCAAACCCCCTACTGAAGTGCTGGAGCTGAAGATTTCTGCTGAATGATCCACGCGTGAACGTGATCTTCCAGAATGTCGAGAGGCAACGGACCTTCTTCGAGGACCGCATCATGGAACGTTCGAATGTCGAATCGATCGCCAAGTTCTTTGCGCGCTTCTTCGCGGAGCTTCAGGATCTTCATCTGGCCCAACTTGTATGAAAGAGCCTGCCCGGGCCATGCAATGTATCGATCTGTTTCGGTAGCGATGTTCTGAGAGTCCATCGCTGTGTGATCGGTAAAGAAGTCGATCATTTGTTGCCTTGACCAATGCATGGAATGCACTCCGGTATCGACTACCAGGCGGACCGAACGCCACATCTCGTTTTCCAGACGGCCATACTCGCTGTAAGGATCCTGATAAAAACCCATCTCGTGTGCCAGGCGCTCGGAGTACAAGGCCCACCCTTCTGAATAGGCATCATACGAAGCATTCTGACGGAAGGCGGGTATACCGGATAAGCTTTGGGCAATCGAAAATTGCAGATGATGTCCAGGAATTCCTTCGTGATAGGCGATAGCCTCCACGTTGAGCAAGAGACGATGTTCCGGGGCAAACTCGTTGACATTGATGCGTCCGGGGCGATTTCCTTCGGTTGAGCCAGGCGAGTAGTCGGCCGGAACGGCATCCGGAGCGCGGAAGGCGTCCATCACCACCACTTCAAGCTTGTTGGGTGGCTGCTTGCCAAAGTAAAGCGGAAGTTTCGCTTGCATCTGGTCTGAATAATGCTTATAGAGGTCGAAGATCTGCTGGCCTGAGGTTCCGTAGAGAGCGCGATCGTTTCGGATGTGAGCATTGAAGCTCTTCAGATCTTTGAACCCAAGCGAATTTGCCACCTTGAGCATCTCCACTTCGATCTCGGTGACCTGATCCAGGCCCATCTGGTGGATCTGCTCAGGCTGAAGATTCGTAGTAGTCTCGTTTTTTACGGCATTCCTGTAGTGCTTATCGCCGTCGGGTAGAGACCAGATACCGTACTCAGTGCGCCCATGGGGAGCATATTCAGACTTTACAAACCGCGCGAAAGCAGCGTATGCAGGGCTGACGTCACTTTTGATCACAGCGACAATCCGTTGGTGCAAGTGCTGCCGATCTGTCATTGAAATCGTGGCAGGGAACTTTGATAAGGGAAGAGCGAAGGGGCTGCGCTCAGGCGCATCGTCGGCTATTCCCTGAGCCTGTTCGGCCACCTTTTCGAGAAGGTACTTGGGCGGCATCAGATGATCCCGCATGCCGAGACGCATATCTGCGATTACTTGCTCAAATGCCTTCGGAAGGGCGTGTAGCCGGGCGATGTAGTTCTCATAGTCCTTGGTTGTGCGGAACGGCATCGAGGCGGGCAGACCTGCATAGTCCAAATGCACGCCGTTCATCTGATTGACGGGCATCTCCCAGTTTTTGAAGGGTGCTTCCTCAATCGATTGGCGCAAACTGCGTATCATCAGCTGTTTGTTGAGGACCTCCTCTGGAGGAAAACCATTGGAGTCAATCGCTGTAAAGAGTGCCAGCTCTCGCTTGTTTTCCTCCTCTTCGAGAGCGATGGCTCGCGGCGAAAAGTCGCTTAATCGGTCGTTGTAGCGCGAATCGCCGACATAGGTTGCCATCTCTGGGTGTGTCTTCAAGCGGTATTGCCACGCAGCGTTGATCGCAGCGTGAAAGTTGCGGAGCCTCATTTCAAGATCGGGTTTTTGCGCGGAAGCGGCTACTGACATCCATGGGATGAGAGGTAAAGCCAGGAGAATGACATGCGGAAATTTCATAAAAGCCTCGCGCTCAAATCCGATTTGACGTAGTATACGGGCTTGTATACAAGTGGTACATCAGTCTATCGGGATTTTTTTGCCGTCAATACTCAAGGGATGGCCTGTCCATAGCCTTTGAGCAGGTTGCCGCCACCGCTGTGGCTCAACTGTCGCCTAGGATTTAGCGTCCTCTGTAAATCCGGAATCACATCGGATGACGCGAGAGCAAGTGGCTCGTTGCCACTAGTCAGGATATTCAAAATGCGCACGATTTCCATTCTTTTCGTATTCGCTCTTGCCGGCGCCCAATTCGTTAGAGGCGCTGATCGAAATTCTGCCGCAATGGCCGAGTACCTCAAAGCTTTGCCTGACGTGAAACCGCCAATTGTTGACAAAGCTGAAATTCAGTCGCTTGCGGCCCTTCCATTGTCATGTATCGATCACCCTCAGCGGGCAGACGATCATCCCCAGAATTACCTCTGGGTGCATGATGAAAAAGCTCATCCGGTTGAAGATTACGCGACGCATCGGTCCTTCTACGGATGCTACGACTGGCACTCTGCGGTTAACTCAACTTGGGTGCTTGTCACACTGCTCAAGCAGGATCCGAAGATGTTTCTGGCGCCGGTAATTCGCCAGCGACTCACGGAGCATCTCGGGAAGGACAATATTGCGGGCGAGGTCCAGTTCTTCAGCTATTCGAAGCCGGAGGATTCTGAAGGGAAGAATTTTGAGAGACCATACGGATACGCGTGGCTGCTCAAGCTGTTTGGGGAACTCTCTTCCTGGAACGATCCGGATGCACAGAAGCTCGCTACAAATATGCGGCCGCTCGTGGAGTTGATGTCCAAGAAATATATCGCATATCTGAATAGTCTGCCGTATCCAATGCGAGTTGGAGTACATCCGAACACCGCGCTTACGATGGGTTTTGTCCTTGATTACACGGATGCAGTTCATGATGAGGCGGTGAGGACCGCCGTTCATGACGCAGCCATGCGCTTTTTTGGAAAAGACCAGAATTGTGCTATTGCGTATGAGCCGAGCAATGGAGATTTTGCTTCACCTTGTCTAGCCGAGGCAATGCTGATGGGGCGTGTGATGGATCAGAAGGCTTATGTGCCATGGCTGACGTCGTTTCTTCCACCGGTGTACTCTGCAGAGTTTAAGGTGTATGAATCGGAGATCGACACTACGCGCGTAGCAGCTGGCGGAAGCAACGCCGATGCTGAAGACAAAGAGGGCTTGCTTGGTTCAAAATCGCACTTGATTGGCTTGGCCTTTCAAAGGGCGGCTGATCTTTTGAAGATCGCATCGGCTCTCCCCAAGGATGATCCCCGAGGACTCGCGTACAAACGACTGGCCGCCCTGAATGCACAACGAGGTTTTCAAAAAATTGGGGATGCCGGGTATCTGGGGCAGCATTGGCTTGCGACCTATGCGGTGTTGTACATGCAGGCAGTCGCAGGGGACTAAGAGAAGAAATCTTTGGTTCGCGGCGCCATTCGTCCGCGTTGAGATCGCCCCAACTATTCCATTTTGATTTCTTTGTCCCGGTGAGAGTCAATTGCGGCACTGTCGTCATATGCTGTTCAAGTTGTATACATTCTGCTTATTCGTGAAATATTTTCGAACATATCATCATAAACAAGTGCAATTATCATATATAAACTATGTATTTTCATGAGTATATGAAGATTAAAATTATTAACATATTTATGTTGACATAGTATTTATATACCGATATAAGAGTGACACGCACTGCAACATTCCTCTATTTCCCCTTTTGTATCCACTGCAGTCGATCCACGATACCCCGCTTTTTCGGAGGTTGAATGCGCATCACAAAACTCTTCTGCTTCGCTATTTTTGTTGTCCTTTTTATCGGTCTCATTGCGCCAGTTGTTGTTCAAAGTCAAGGCGGTGAGGCGGATATCGCCGGCTCCATTACGGATGCGTCTGGTGCCTCAATCCAGGGTGCCCAGATAACCCTGACCAATACCGACTCAGGCGTAGCGCGAACGCTCGGCGTGCAGGAGGGTGGAGAGTATCGTTTTGCCTCCGTCGCGCCTGGCCACTATTCGATCAGCGTGAAGGCTGCGGGGTTTGGTGCGGAAAGCCTCTCCGGACTTACGATCACTCTCGGCGTACACCTACGTGAAGAATTCAAGCTCAAGCCAGGCGATGAGTTGCAGACGGTTACGGTTACCGGCGCAGTCCCTCTGATTGATCCGTCCGACGCGAGCGTCGGCGCGGTCATTACCAATGAGCAGATCGACACCTTGCCGATCTCTCAGCGGCAATATCTCAATCTTGCAACCCTGCTGCCCGGCTCCTCACAAGACGCGACTCGTACCTTCTACAACAATGTGCAGTCGGGTGGAGGAGGCTACTACTACGCGAATGGCTTTATGCTCGACGGCGTAACGAATACGTGGGCAGAGCAAGGAGAGCCGCGGCAGGATATCCCCGAAGGCGCTGTGCAGGAATTCAGGGTTTACACGTCTCAGTTTCCGGCTGAGTTTGGATTGGCGATGGGCGGTATGACGGTCGTCGCAACCAAGAGCGGAACCAACAATATTCATGGCGAAGCCTTTGAATACTTCCGAAAAGACTCGCTTAGCGCGCCCAATGAATTCCAGTCAACCAATCCGCCATATCTTCGAAATCAATTTGGTGCGGATGTCGGAGGCCCCATCTGGAAAAACCACACGCACTACTACGGAGCGTACGAGCGCACACAGACCAAGCAGTCCTACACGCTATCACCGGGATTGCCGCAATTCTACAGCGCTGATGCCGGTACGTTCGATTCCCCTGGTCATGTGCAGTTGCTTACCCTTAGGGGCGATCACCAGATCAGCAATACTCAGCAGTTCTTCGTTCGCTATGCGCAGCAATGGGAAGAGCGAACGCGGCAGGGCTGCGGGGGCGCCAACACGTACTTCTGTTACGACGGCCTCATACCGCGCCATTCGATTGTTTTCGGTCACACGTGGGAGCCATTTGCAGCTGCGGTAAACGAAGTGCATTTTCAACATGCCTACTCGTCCTACCAGCTAGGGCCGTACAACGAAAATATTCCGACAGAACCAAATCAGCTGACCGCCACTGATTTCACTGAGATTTCAACGGGGTATATTTTTCCGAGCTTCAGCTATGGAAAAATCTACGCGCAGGTGGGCGTCGAGAAGCACGACGAACTGAATGATACATTCAGCCTTCAGCACGGAAAGCACACCTTCAAGTTTGGCGGCGATGGCATCTATGTTCCGTATGTTGATAGTTCCGCTTTGAATTCTCAGGGGACGTTCTACTTCAATACGGATCAAAAGTTCGATCCTAAAGATCCGTCTACGATTGCAGCTCTAACCAGCCCGTACCTATACACAGCCACGATTCCGCCGATTGTTACAAACCTCCCTTCAACTCAGCTGGGATTGTTTGCGCAGGATGATTGGAAGCTCCTTCCCTCATTGAGCCTGAGCGTAGGTCTTCGCTACGATCGCGAGTATGGCTCATCCTTCCTCGATACCCTCAAGCCGTCCAATTACACTCCTCGGATTCCGTTCCAGGGCGACCCGAGCAAGCGCGGAGCCAAGGCTAACTTCGGCCCCCGCATTGGTGTGACCTGGGATCCGTTTCGCAACGGGGTGGACGTTCTGCGTGCAGGGTACGGTCTGTACTACAACAACATCCAGACAGAGCAGAACGAAGCAGAGAAACAAAACCTGCAGGTTTGCAATATTGTCATCACGAACCCGAGTTATCCTGATCCATTCGACGGAAAGAGCGCAACCGACTTCTGTTCTACGGCGCCTCCAAATGTGACGGTCCTCTCCCCTAGTTTCAGGAATCCGTATGGACAGCAGTTCACCCTGGGATACTCGCATCAATTCACGCCGACATTTGCCGTAGTAGTAGATGGGGCATATCAGCATTTACTACGTGACTATCGTGTTATTGATCTAAACTATCCCGTCAACGGAGTTCGTCCTCTTGCAGATTGGGGTGAGATTCTCCAGCATGCTTCTGTGGGACGATCCAACTACAAGGCACTCTATGTACGCCTCGATAAGCGATTGAGCAAGCGTTACTTTGGCACGGTTTCTTACACGCTCTCTTCCGCGCATGATTCAAACCCGCAGAGTAACGTCACAGACTATGCAAACTACGATCTCGACTACGGTCCGAGCACTATCGACAGGCGTCATGCTTTAGTGGCGAGCGGCTCGGTCCTGTTGCCCTGGAAATTTACTGTGGGGGCAATATGGTCTTGGCGTTCATCTCTCCCGTTTAGCGCTTATAGCGGCACAGTGGACGCGGACGGAACCAATCAATATGTCCCTGGAACCTCTCGGAATCAAGGCAATCGCAACCTGAACCTTGCCGCTGTTAATAGCTATCGAGCAACCCTGGGCCTGGACCCTGTTTCTTCAGGCTCCATCCAATCGAGCGAGTACAACGACTTCGATCTGCGTATCTCTCGTCCATTGTTTGTGCATGGCGAAAAAAGGGTGGAGTTAATCGGCCAGGCCTTCAATCTTTTTGGGCATACCAACTTAATCGGTGGGAATACGACTACGAATGCTCAGGTAACCACTGGATTCGGAAGCATAACGAACGCTAGCAATGCACAGCAGGGAGAGATCGCAGCCCGGTTTGTGTTTTAGCCGTGAAAGGCTGATTCATAGCAAATTAAGAGCTAGTTCAGTTTGGCAGTAACAGACTGATTTTAACAACGTTAGTACGGAGGAGGCATTGACAAATAACCCCGGATTGACCGAGACTGAATCGGTTTGTATACAGTCAGTATATTGGGGTGAACATGACCGAATCCAGCCGCGTTTACCGAGGGTTGAAGCTCGATGTAGCAACCTGTGTTTTAGCCCCGGGGTCCTCCGTTTCAGAAGCGGATCTTTGCAAACGCTACAAAGCCAGCCGTACTCCAATCCGCGAAGCGTGCAGGCGCCTGGGAGACGAAGGATTGATGCAAATCATTCCATTTCGCGGGTACATCATTACTCCTCTGACTATCGAGGAATACCGGAACCTTTATGAGGTGCAGGCGATACTCGATCCGATGATTGCCGGGCTGGCTGCAGAGCGCGCAACGCCCGATCAATTGAAAGAGATCGAGCATTGGGCGAGCTACGAGTATCATCCTGGCCAAAAGAACAGCTACTACACGTTTCTGGAGTGGAATAAGCAGTTTCACATTGCCATAGCAAAAGCAAGTGGAAATCAGGCGCTGGTCGAAATCATGACCAATATGCAGGCCCGGTTAATGCGCTATTTCTACCTGGTCATTGTTATGGATAGTTACGGGCCGCAGTTGGTGGCAGAGCACCACGAGATAGTACGCGCAATTCGCGCTGGAGATGTACAGGCAGCTCGCGAGCGCGCTGCCGATCATGTAACGAATACGGTTCACAGGAGTTCGAACGTCGATGTGCGATCGGCCAACACGCCGCCAGGTACCGGCCCTGATTTGTGGTCGGCTAACTGGCTCTATCAATCAACACCATTGCGTCCGCGAACAACGCCGCGCCCGCGAAAAAAACTCACGCGCACCTAGATGGGCAGGCCTGGCCGAGATGGCTAAGGGCGCTCAGTTGTTTCTGTGGTGCTCCAGCCGAACGGGAAGGCTTGATCTAATCTCTTATGCGTATTGCTATTGACACTGGCGGCACCTTCACAGACTGCGTTTATCTGAATGAGGGGAAGCTCCAAGTCCTGAAAGTTTTTTCGACACCATCTGACCCTGGTCTCGCAGTCATAGAGGCTTTACGTCGTACTCTGGCTCCAAAGCACATCGTAGTCAGACATGGCACGACCGTTGGCACGAACGCGATGATCGAGCGCAAGGGCGCTAAAGTTGCATTTGTTACAACCGCGGGTTTTGAAGATGTCATCGCGATCGGTAGACAGGCACGCACGAAACTGTACGACTGGTTTCAGCCTGCACCCGACTGCCTCGCTCCTGCAGATCTCCGTCTTGGAATTGCCGAGCGTACGAGCGCCGAGGGGGAGATTCTGCTGGAGGTGGGGGAAGATGCCCTCAGCCATCTCGCCGAACAGTTGCGCTTGAGTGACGCGGAAGCTGTAGCCGTCTCACTGCTATTTTCTTTTGCCAATCCGGTCAATGAATCAAAGATTGCAGACGCTCTCAAAGATATCGGAATTCCGGTCTCTGTATCTCATCTCATTCTGCCGGAGTTTCGAGAGTACGAGCGAGCATCAACTGTGGTGGCGAATGCTTACTTATCTCGATCAGTCGGCAGTTATATAGAAAAGCTGGTGGCTGATGTTGGCGGCGAATTCGACGGCAAGGTAGAGGTGATGCAGTCGTCGGGAGGCATTATCCCAGCGAGAATGGCGTCGCAGGAACCTGTTCGCACTATGTTGTCGGGGCCTGCCGGCGGAGTGATGGGCGCATATCAAGTTGCGCGAGTGGCTGGTTTCGAACGCATCATTGGATTTGACATGGGCGGCACGTCAACAGACGTGTGTCTGGTGGATGCGAAGTTGGGTGGGCCGCAAATGAGTACGGAGTCGAGCATCTCGGGAGTGCCCATCGGAATTCCCATGTTGGATATCCATACGGCGGGCGCAGGCGGTGGCTCGCTGGCACGGTTTGATTCTGGCGGCTTGCTTCGCGTGGGTCCGGAATCGGCAGGCTCGGATCCTGGGCCTATATGCTTCGGCCGGGGCTTATTGGCCACTGTGACCGATGCTAATCTCATCCTCGGACGTCTCGATTCAGACAGTTTTCTCGGAGGAGCAGTTCACCTGAACCCGGATCGGACTCGTCAGTTGATGGATCTGCAGAAGGGATCCATCGAAACCGTCGAGGGATTCGCTTCGGGGATTGTTCGTCTCGTAGAGACTTCAATGGAGAAGGCGATTCGGGTGATTTCAGTGGAACGCGGATACGATCCGCGAGACTTTACTCTTGTCGCTTTCGGAGGAGGCGGGCCATTGCATGCCTGCTCCCTGGCTCATGCCTTACGCATTCCCAGAGTGCTCGTGCCGGCGTTGCCCGGTGCACTTTCTGCTGTAGGAATTCTCCTTGCGGATTCAATCCGTGATTTCTCCAGAACAGTGATGCTCCAATCGGATACCGATCTTGAAGAAATGTTCCTTGAGCTTGAAGCACGCGGCCGAGCAGAGTTTCTCGCGGAAGATCTGGACGGTGTGCCAGTGCGGTCAGTGGACCTACGGTACCAGGGGCAAGGATATGAATTAAATATTCCTTTCGGCGCTCGCATGCTCAATGATTTTCACGACCAGCACAAGCAGCGATATGGTTTTGCCAATGAACAACGGCAAGTGGAAATCGTGAACATCCGCGTACGCATGGTCGCGCATACCGAGCCGTTTGAAGCCTCGAAGAGAGAACTGCAAGACGGGGATGGAGAACAGGCACTTCTGGCGACGCGCGCTGTGTACTTTGATGGGAGCGCTCACCAGACGCGGATTTATGATCGCCGGGGCTTGCGGCCGGGAGATACGTTGAGGGGGCCCGCGATTATTACCGAATACACCTCGGCAACGATTCTGCCTCCAGGGGATACCTTGCATGTAGATCCGTTCGACAACTTGGTCATAGAGATACATTGAGGGAGATCGATTGATCGTGAGCACATTAACGACAGATGCAGTTGCTGCAGTTGACCCAATAGGTCTGGCGATCTTTCAGAGTGGGATCCATTCGATCGCTGAAGAGATGGGTGCAGCACTTCGACGGACATCGATATCTCCCAATATCAAGGAGCGGCGGGACTACTCCTGTGCGATCTTCGATGCTCAGCGCCGCGTGATTGCTATGGGCGATCACATGCCAGTGCATCTCGGTTCAATGCCCATGTCCGTCAAAGTTGCTGTCGAGACAATTCCATTAGGCCGCGGCGATATTGCAATTTTGAATGACCCATACGCTGGCGGGACGCACCTTCCCGACATCACGTTGGTGTTACCCGTATTCGTAGAGAGTTGCGAGACGCCATGCTTCTATGTTGCAGCCAGGGCTCACCATGCAGATGTAGGTGGTACATATGCTGGATCCATGGGGCCCGCGCGCGAGATTTACCAAGAAGGCTTGCGTATCCCGCCGATACGAATCATGCGTGCTGGAAAGATCGACGAAGAAGTACTATCACTCATCCTGCACAACGTACGAACCCCTGCGGAGCGCGAGGGCGACCTTGCTGCGCAAATCGGCGCGTGCCAGGTTGGGGAACGCAGGCTTCACGAAATTATTGAGAAATATGGAGCGCCAACTGTCGCCAAACTCTGCGAAGATTTGCTCGACTATTCCGCTCGTCTCATGCGGGCCGAACTGGAGAAGCTACCTGAGGGAACGTTTGCAGCAGAAGACTTCCTGGATGACAACGGTATCGGTTCGGGCCCATTGCGTATCGCTGTGGCGATTCGCTTTACACCTTCTAAAGGTTCCGTGGAGATTGATTTTTCGGGCAGTTGTCCACAGACGGGTGGTAGTGTAAATGCGGTTTATGCCATCACGTATTCTGCCTGCTTCTACATACTGCGCTGCTTGCTGGGCGATGATGCACCCGCCACAGCGGGGCTGATGTACCCAGTCACCGTACTGGCGCCCGAGGGAACAATCGTGAACGCTCGCCCCCCGGCAGCTGTTGCAGGCGGGAACGTTGAGACATCGCAGCGCATCGTTGATGTTCTGCTTCGCGCGCTCGCGAAAGCTGCCCCAGAGAGGGTGCCTGCCGCGAGCTATGGAACGATGAGCAACCTGACCATCGGAGGTATCGATCCTCGTAACCAGCAGCCGTTTACTTACTACGAAACCACGGCGGGAGGAATGGGTGCGAGACCCGGGCTGGACGGAATTTCAGGTGTCCATTGTCATATGACGAATTCTTTGAACACTCCGGTGGAGGCGCTCGAATATGCCTATCCATTTCGAGTTCGCTCCTATGGATATCGAAGAGATTCGGGCGGGGCGGGGCGATTCCGAGGCGGAGATGGTTTGGTACGAGAGATAGAACTATTGGCGGACTCGCAGGTAACGCTCATTTGCGAACGAAGAAAGTTCCAGCCGTATGGCCTACAAGGCGGAGCATCAGGAGCCAGTGGCCGAGCCCTTCTCATCGATGAAGGCGATCATGTCGAAGAACTCGCTTCTAAATGCAGCGTGCATGCGACGAGCGGTACTCGTATCCGGATCGAGACTCCGGGCGGCGGCGGCTGGGGCGAATTGACTTAAACCTAGTCGCGAGTATGTAGTTTGCAGACTTGAGGCCGGTAAAAATGCTTTCAAAGCGTATATGTCGAGTTGTCGACAATATGCATACAAGTTTCAGTTTCATAAAGTGCAGGCAGAAGTATCGATGACACATGGAGGGTTCCAATGTTTCGATTCGGACTAGTCGTCTCTGCAGTAGCTTTAACCCTTGGTCTTATCGGCAATACTCCTCAAAGTCTCGGGCAAAGTTCTTCCCAAGCGTCCGCCCCAACGACATCACTGATTGAAAATGCCTTCAGCCATGGCCTGATTCTCAGGGATACCAATGGCGACTCAATCATCGATGCGGTGTGTGGACACGTCATCGTGCCAGAGTCGTCTAATGAAGCGGAGAACGCCGCCGCAGCTAATATTGCTGCGCGTTTGGGCTACGAGACGAGCGCGATTACGCTTCCAATCGTTACAACGCCTGCCGCACCTTTCAAGATGAAATGCGATCCACAGGAGACGCCCATCTGGGTAGGGCGTGATGCGATACCGGCAGCAAGCAGGACTGAGGTCGACTCCTTTATTTCCGAGTTGCAATTGGGAGAGGGAGGCGTATTCGCCGTCGGTGGAGGACTAGCGTTTGTTGGGTCGGAGAGCGTTGGGCTTCTTGCCGGCGCCAACGCTTACGCGGCGCGAGCGCCATTCCAGTGGGCTGTACCGGGCCAGCAGCTCGAATCGATCGCCAAGTCGATCAACGCCAGCATACAAGCCGCTAAGCTGAAAGGTCACGCAGAACTGATCGGACTTACGTATCGCAACGGCCAGCCTGGAATCAACAGAGCGATTCTTCGTATCATCGACAGCAGTAATGCCGCTGCAATTCGTAAAGCGCTAACGCCCACTGCGGATGGAGCCATGACTGTTCCAACCTCTGTCCGGCTTTGGGAGTTGCGTCTTGGCAGTGATACGCCCATAACGATTGCTACAGGGGCGACAATCTCAGGTTCCCTTGCTGCTGTTTCGGAGGCTCCAGCGGACGAGCCGAAATTCCTCGATCTCGGTACGCTCTATGGAATCAAGGGATTGTTGTCCGGTTCCCCCAAGAAGATGATTCCATCGAGCGTTGCCAGCAAGCTCTATGTTTCCGCTGGCAGCCCGGGTGTGGCTACAGCAAATCTTGCAGCGCGACTAGCACTTGAGAGCATCGGAGTTACGCTCCCGATCGCATTGCCTGCCTCTGGCGTCTCTGCAAATCAAATCGGTAGCACCGCCGTGTTCTTTGACTCATCGCTCTTAAGCCAACATGCGAAAGATTTGCTGGGAGCTCCAGCGGGCGTAGATATTGGAAAGATTGTCCCCGACCAATACGCAAGTTCGCAAGGCGTAGAGTTAGGTCCATTAAAGGCTGGAGAGGGAGAGCTGCGCGTCGTCGATAGGGCTTTTGGAAACAACCCGGCCCTCCTTGTCAGGGGAGATGTGAAAGGCTCTGCGGCCGCACTGGACTATGCTTCCCAGCGATTGCCTTTCCTGTGGGAGCCGGCCAAAAAGTATGCGTCCGTGGAAGAGGTTCGAGAAGAGATACAGCAATTCTTTTCTCTTCATTCCAGCGCAGGTCAGGCAACCACTGCCCTCTTTCACCTGGATCAATGGACCTCAGAGCTCGCAGCCGCCCATCCGTCGCAAGGATACGACTCAGTAACGGCTGAGGTTGATGTCGATGAGGCCGATCCCAAGCTTGCGCAGTTGATCCACGATCAGATCGCAGCCAAGTTGGGAGCAGTCAGCATCGATGTAAAAACCGGAACCCTGCATGCCGGTACAAAGTGTTGCGACAGCGAACCGGCACTGCACAACAACTCTCAGCTCATTCCGTTCAAACAGGCCAAGCCCACCTTTGCCGAAGACATCGTAATCCCATGGGAGGGCAAGCGTCTTATAGACGCTGTGAAAGGCTCCGCAGGCAAGATCCAGAAGGGTCAAAGCGTCAGGTTAGAGGCGCGCGTGAGCGAAAGCCCCGAGATGCGCGCGAAACTTCGTAGTGAATTGGAAGAAATCCTCAAGGCTGCGGGAGGAGATGAGCAGCATTTGGATGTGCAGGTGCTCAGTGCCTACAAACAGGGTTACAGCTGGCTGGTAGACGAGATTGAGCCTGCGTTGAAGGGCAAAGGCGCATCGAAGATCAAGATTGAATTTGCGCCCTATCATGACGCCGAGAAGCTTTCGAGCATGCGAGCGATTTCGCGTTGGCTAGACGAGCTTTTCCCTGTCGATGAGGTGCTCGCGAGAGACTTGAAGATTCCGCTGGCGAATATAGAATTCGCGCAGGCTGTGGATGGAAGCGGAGAGACTTATGCTGTCCATGCCTATAACGCAGCTGGGACTGAAGTGCTGAAGAGGGTGTTCAACATCAAGACAGTCTCTCGTCCGTACAGTGTGCAATTTCCCAACTACGAGACGGTGAATGTAGCTACGGGCTGGGTAGAAATGACCGCTGGAGACGCCAGGATACTGGATGAGCGAATTGAGACCGACCCGGAAATGTTTTGGGATCGGTATCAGATAGAGACGCTGCCGCGCATCTTCAAATCAATCATGCAGCAGAATGACGGCAAGCCGAAGGTCGAATTTCAGCCGCTCTTTGACACGTTGAAGATGAGCTTCAAGATGAGTGAACCCGACTATCAAATCGGGGTAGATCAGGAACGCATCTCCTCGCTTGAGGCACTCCAAGAAGATACATTCTTCTCGACGCAGAACTTTTTCTTCATGATGGGCGATCTCGTCTCCAGCGGGAAGATGGATTATCAAGGGCGCGTTATTCCTGTGTCATATCCATCTGTAGAGGGGCAGGATGGCCAGGTTCGTATTGAGTACTATGCCAAGGACGCGGGTTTTCCGCAGGTGCGGCTCGCCTGGAAGGTCAAGGGCGATCCGATCGTACATGAGAAGTTTCGTGAGCTTGCGGCCTTGAGTGGCGGCAAGGCAAGACTGATGGCAGCTCGGATTCAAACTAATGAGGATTCTGTCCAGTCGCTGACATTTAGACTTCCCGTTGACTTCAAGCAGGACGAGTACGATAAATGGATTGTTGAGCAGGAAAAAGGCTCAGTAGAACACAGTATCTATTCAGTCGAGCAGGCAAGTGCGCAGATTCAATGGCTTGAAAAGATGCACGCTGCAGGCGTCTATCGCGATGTGCTCGCCTACCCTCATTTGCATGGAATCAATGTGGAATTCGAGCTTCCGCTCAACCCCGGAGTGAGTTCGCAAACCAAGAATGAAATCGTTGCCGCGCATCTGGCTGTGTCTGATCCGAGCAAACCTCGGCCGCAGATAGCCGACATAACGCCCGCACCAATGAACTCGAAAGGGCAGTTTGTCTCGTGGGAAAAGCCGATTGACCCTGCTGAAAGTGAACATCTGATGAGCCGGCTCGCAACATATCCAGGCGTAGACGTCTATTGGATGGGTAGGACATATCTGGGCCGCGACATCTGGGCTGCCGATGTTCTCCTCCCGACTCCGTCCGCACTCAGGTCAGTGGCGAAAGAGACGACGTTCAAAGCGGCCATTATTTACTCCGGGCGGCAACATGCAAATGAGGTGTCAAGCACCAGCCACCTCTTTCGCTTGGCGGAACAATTAGTGACAGATCCTGCGGTGCGAGATTCATTGAAGAAGGTCAATGTAGTTGTGCATCCGATTACGAACGTTGACGGTGCGCAACTGTCGATCGATCTGGCCAAGATCACGCCAGACTTCATGCTGCACCCCGGCTATCATGCAGCGCTCACGGCTGATCTGACCACTGCGCAGTGGGATCCAAACCCCATCTACCCCGAATCGGCGACTCGCCGGCGCCTATGGCAGCAATGGCTTCCGGATGCTTTTCTGAATCCGCATGGTTATCCTACGCACGAATGGGTGCAGCCCTTCTCCGAATATGCAGCCTGGGTGATCACGCGAACCGAGGCTGAATACGGCCACAATAACTGGGTACCGAGAGGATGGTTTACCAGCCTCTTCTACCTGGGCGATGAACAACACCGAAGCAGCAAGACTGTGAGCTATGCCCTGCGCGACTTGATTGTAGACAACATGGCAAAGGCTCCAGGCGTGCTCGATCTAAATGCTCGCATGAACGATCGCTATGCCAGGTTCCAAAAATTCGACGTTTACGGATACCAGCAGCCGATCTACAAGGGAGTTCGGATGTACATGGCGCTCAAGGGAGAGAATCCGTCGGCAGATTCAGGCGCGCTCAACAGTTTCATGCTCCGCTACCCGGATGTTACATATGATGACGGATACACAGAGGCTCCCGATGAGACAGCCTACGGCTCGTTCCTTCATCTTGTTGCATCGGCGGGCCTGGCATTCGATCATGCGCATCTCGACTACTTCGTGCAAGGCAAATACAAGATCACGCACACGCAGAAGGATTTTTCGGACGGTGTGCAATGGAGCGTCGAACGCGAAAGGCCGGTGCTGCCAGCGAGTCTGTCTGACACTTCAGAAGATGCATCGCAGGTTGGTGATAAAGCAAAAGCCTCGACCCCTTAGTTCAGCAATTTCAACGACGACAGCGATGTGCTGCCAGGAGGCCGGTGATCAAAACGAATCAGCAAATCGCGAGTGAGAAGCCGGAGGCGGCTTTCTGGATTGCCGAACTGTCTTCCCGTGAGCGTTCAACGCTCGTTGCGACCTTTGCTGGGTGGATGGTCGATGGCCTCGATGTAATGGCCTACAGCTTCGTGTTGCCCACGCTGATTGTCGTATGGAACTTAACAAAGGGACAGGCCGGCGTTCTCGGAACTTCAGCACTACTGATTTCCTCAGCCGGCGGCTGGCTCGCGGGAATCCTGGCGGATCGCTTCGGTCGCGTCCGTGTGCTGAGCATAACGATACTGTGGTTTGCCGTGTTCACGTTTGCCAGCGGATTTACCCAGAACTTTGACCAACTCCTCGTGGTTCGTGGATTGCAGGGACTAGGGTTCGGAGGCGAGTGGGCAGTCGGTTCGGTGCTGATGGGCGAAACAATCAGGACTCGATTTCGTGGCAAAGCTGTCGGTACAGTGCAAGCAGGATGGGCGATAGGCTGGGGTATCTCGGCGTTCTTCTACACCATACTTTTCTGGCTCCTCCCGTCAACTATTGCTTGGCGCGCCATGTTCTGGATTGGCATTATGCCCGCGTTACTGGTCTTCTACATACGCAGACATGTTTCCGAGCCAGACACGTTTCGAGTTGCAGTTCGGAAACAGCCCGCAAGTTTCCTCGCAATCTTTGCGCCACCTCTGCTCCGCACCACATTGCTCGCGTCCTTGGTCTCACTTGGTGCTCAGGGTGGGTACCACGCTATCACGACCTGGCTTCCCCTCTACCTCAAAACTTCACGAGGTTTGACCGCCTTAAACACCGCAGGATATCTGGCAATCGTCATCGCCGGATCGTTCGCAGGCTATCTCACGGCCGCATTGCTGACAGATCGGCTAGGGCGCAGATACACATTGATTCTCTTCGCGGTGTGTTCGTGTCTAACGGCTATCTGCTATACCGTTCTTCCGATCAGCAACGGAATCATGCTCGTGCTGGGATTTCCGTTAGGTTTTTTTGCGTCCGGGTCATTTAGCCCGCTGGGGGCATTTTTCACTGAATTGTTCCCGACGTCTCTCCGGGCATCCGGCCAAGGATTCTCATATAACCTTGGCCGTGGCGTTGGCGCCCTCTTTCCTACTCTAGTTGGATACTTCAGCGCTCACAACTCGCTCGGTCATTCAATCGCGGTGTTCGCTGTCGGAGCTTATCTGGCTATGATATGCGGCGTTGTATTGTTGCCTGAGACCCGCGGACAAGAGCTGCTCCAGTGAATCGCTCTTACGCGCCAGACCACTCTACGCCCTTTAGCCAGATTCGTTCGATATTCAGCTTGTTCAATTCCCTGTCGACCGTAAATAGAATGAGGTCTGCCGCAACCCCCGGCCGGAGTATGCCTATGCCTCCGGCGAAGCGGCCAGGATTCGCGGTTGCCATGTCCAAGGCCTCAGCCAACGAGATTCCACCAGAGGAAACGGCGCGCAAAATCCCGTCTTTCAGGGGGAGCGCCGCGCCGGCAAGGAACTCTGTACCGGCCAGGCTCAGACGTCCGCTTTCGTGCAGTTCAACATTGCCTCCGACTGACGTCCTGTAGCGTCCGGGCGAGAGCCCGGCGATTGCAACCGCATCCGAAATGAGAATGCAACGCGCGGTTCCTTTGGCCCGCAGTATGGTCTTCAACATAGCGTCAGGGAGGTGATGACCATCGGCAATGAGGGTTGCTGTCAGGCGGTCGTCGGCAAGCTGGGGCCAGAGCGAGTTTGCATGCCTGGGGATCATTCCTGCACTGCCGTTGCCAAGATGCGTCGACAACGTAGCGCCTGCATCGACAGCGCGGCGAATTTGCTCCGGAGTGGCGTCAGTATGTCCGATCGCCACATAGACGCCATCACTCGATAGCGCCGCGATGTAGTCTTCCGCCCCTTGCCAGTGCGGAGAAAGTGTGACCATGCCGACCAGGCCGCCTGAGGCCTGCTGCCAGCGCGCAAACTCTGCCAGGCTGGGTGGACGAATGTGCTCGCGCGGATGCGCCCCGCGATAACCGTCGACAGGGCTGATGTTCGGTCCCTCCACATGCACATACGGAATAGCATCGGCAACCAGCTTGCTGAGCCGGCGCGCCTCAGCTACAGCCCGGAGAGCAGCTGCGATCTTTTCTTCAGGGGCTGTGATGATGGTAGGGAGATACGTGGTCACTCCCGTCGCGATCATCTTCTTCGTCAGCGAATGGATTACGCTGGGCTCAATCCCGTCTGCGTTGACATCATCCCCGCCATATCCATTCACCTGCAAATCGATAAGTCCCGGCGAAAGCCACGCCTCCTCATCGGCGCGCCCCGGCATAATCGCTTGCACCCGACCATCGTCCACGATCACCTCGATCGGTTGTCCGTTTCGCGGGTTTCGTCCGAATATCGATTGCTTCATCGTGGTTCTGTAAAGGCGTTCCCGATACATAGTGCAGCAATTATCAGCGTGTGGCCAGCTTGCACGATAGATACGGCTTTTGTGCTGGTGCATGTCGTTACAGTTGTGCAACGCCCCGGCGGAAACTTCCTGCCGGGGCGGGTTGAGTCAGTTCTCTTTTGGCCCCACGAGATTTTTACCGTCACGCAGCGGATGACGCCGGAGAAGAATGACGCCGTCGCGGTCAGCCAGAGTAATAGAGCCCGTCACATCCTGCCCGTCATTTGTGTCAGGATCTTCTGTGCCCAGGAAGTGTTTCCAGATCTGGCCGCCCAGGTCATGAATGGTGAGGGTTACCGGGCCATTGCCCTTGGGGTTCATGATCGCGATGCCGCCTTCGAATTCGCGAGCCCACACACCCAAGGGTCCGTAGTTCCAGCGGGCCTGGGTTTGAACAGCGCCGCGCCAATCTCTGGTCGGCTGGCCAAGGTAGCCCTGGCCGATGCCGCCGGCATCATATTCATCCCACCAGACCTTTGTGCCGTAGGAGGGACCGATATGTGAGGCAGCGGTTTCGCCCACATAATAGCCGTCGTTCATCAGCGCCCAGGCGAATCCGTAACGCAAGGCGCGATACGGCGTGGGGTCGTACCGGTCAGAACCAGTGGCTGTCAATCCTTCCTGATCGAACATTTCCAGCTTGGGCTCTGAGACTTGCTCAATGAGCGTCTGATAGTGCTGCTCTGCCACCGTAAATCCAGCCCAAGTCTCGTAGGACCAGGTTGCGCCAAGCACGGCTTCGTCCACGCCACCGTTGTACTGCTTGTAGAGAGGCCCGATGGCCCATGGATTCATGGCTGGATTGGCCGCTGTGGACGCCAACGGCCAGTTGCCGTTATTGCCGAGCACAAACTTTCCAAGCCGATGCGTTTCCTTCGCAAAATCCGCATTGCCGGCACGGTACGCAGTTTGCACGACAGGATCGGTTTGGGAATCGCTCACTCCATCTCGATTCCAGTCGCCGTCAGCGTCAGGAGCATACCAGACATTGTCCAGGTAGATTCCGTCCATGTCGGGCGCGGCGTTACGTGGATGCGCCGCGGTTCCAGCGATGAACATATCATGGCTGTATTTGGCGGCTGCCTCGAAGGGAGTGAAGCCGGTCGCCGGGTCGCGAGGCGACCAGGGAGTCTGATTGATGATCGTGAAATTCACGTTGTTCGGGCTCGTTACCGTCGCTCCGCTGGTGCCGGCCTGATAAAGCCACCAGTTGTTCGCCTGGGCGGTGGCGACATAGGCCGGATAGCTGTTGTACGCGGGCTGGGTACCGACGCTTTCAAAATCAACGTACTGGAAGATCTTGGTGCCAACTGCGGATGCGGAGTGAACACCGTTAACAACATCCTCGCGTGTCCAGGCCCGGTTGTCGCCCCAAGTTTCCCAACCACCGCCCATAACGACCATGTTGAACTTTGCCATGATGGGCCAGGCGGACGCGGGGTATGTCTGATCTCCGCCAATGTAGATCATGCCAAGCCGCGGAAAGTTCGGGTGGTAGCCTTGGTCATGCGGATTCTGTGCATGGCCTGGCAATGCCATGCACAGGGCACCGAGAGCGAGAACTACACTACTGCATCGTGCAAAGATTACTCTTTTCATGAGAGTGACGCCTCCTTTTTGAGATGGTTGACTTTGGTTAATGGAATACAACTGCGCACGCGATCAAGCACCTGGAGGCGTGGTAACCGCTTCCAACCGGAGATCGCGTGAAGACGCTCCTACATGCAGTTTTCTCGGCCCTTCCGCGCGAACCCAGCGTTCCATTTCTGTCGACCAATATTGGAGCGAGCGGCTTGGCACATGGAGAGTGAGAGCCTTGGTTTCATCGGGCTTCAAACGAACACGATCGAATGCGACGAGGGCGTGGACAGCGAATTGCGCTGAATGGCCCTGTGGTTTTTCTGGCGCGTCCAGGTAGACTTGCGGCACTTCGTCACTCGCCACAGAGCCGGTGTTGCGCAGATGAAAGCTCACATCGAAGCCGCCGTCTTTCGCGCTCTCAACCTTCAGCCCGGAGTATTCGAAGGTCGTATAGGAGAGACCGAATCCGAAGGGAAAAAGCGGCTCTATCTTCTGAGCATCGAACCAGCGATAGCCGACATATATCCCTTCAGTAAACGCCGTTTTGCCGTCAATACCCTCCGAGGTTCGCTCGGGATGCGCGGGATCGTGAGAAACGTATTGATCCAGCCGTTTGGCCCAGGTAAACGGCAGACGCCCAGCCGGGCTATTGCGGCCCAGGAGAAGGTTTGCAGTGGCAACGCCGCCTGCATCGCCGGGGTACCACATCTCAAGCACGGCCTTCACTTGGTTCAGCCACGGCAGGGCGATAGGCTGGGCATTGTTGAGCACGACAACTGTGTTGGGATTGATTTTTGCGATCGCCTCGATCAGATGATCCTGATCGCCGGGAAGATCGTAATCAGGCCGACCTCTGGCCCAGGCAAAGACGACGACCTTCTTCGCCTGCCGTGCAGCGTCAAGCGCAGCCTGATAGTCATGCTCCCGCGCGGCAGGCGGCATCCAGTTGAGCCGGATCTGCACAGGCCTGCCTGACGCATCTCCCTGCTCACTCAATACGAGCGAATGGGAACCCTTTGTGAGATGCACGGCTCGGCGAACATCATCCAAAGTATCTGTCGTCGGCAGAACGTTGTCCTCTGCCGGCTGGATGAAATCTCCGTGCTGGAAAAGGCCCGCGCTGTTGCCTGCCGGCATATCGTCGATCTTGAGCTGCGCCGAACAGCCCAGCAGCTGGGTATAAATCCAATAGGTCCCCGTCTCCAGAATCTCGAGCGTGCCGCGCCAGGTAAAGCTGCTCCCAGTAGGCAACGCGTGTCCGCTCTTGAGCGTGAAGTCCACCATCGGGTCGATACCTTCAGCTTGTCCCTTGGCATCTTCCCGCGCAATGCCGGGCTGGCCTGCATGGAAGAACTGCGCGGCGGGAATCGGCGTGCCGGTCATATCGTCGGCAACGGCATAGATGATGTGCCGATCCGGAACGCTCTGCGTAGCCTGCTTCAGCGCCGCGAGTGGGCTGGGTTCACGGCCCGCAATGCCCACCGCCTTTTCCATCGATAAGCCGATGGTGATGGTCTGCCCCGCACCCGGTCCGATGATCGCCAATGACTTCAGATCGCGTGGAGTGATCGGCAATGCGTGGTCCTCGTTCTTCAACAGGACGGCCGCATCTTCCGAAGTCTTTTCGATGATCTTCACATCTTCATCGAAAGGAACAGGCGTAACATCATGCTTCGGCTCTTTGCCAAGCCATCCAAAGCGATCCTCTTCAAGCAGGATTCGCCGTGCTGCTTCTGTAATGCGCGCGGGGTCTACCTGGCCCGCTTTGATGGCGTCGAGCATGCCATGCGCGTCTTCATTGTGACGATGCCCACCACCGTACAACCGCGGAGGCTCTTCGGGAGTGCGCGCCGGCCAGGCGTACGCCTCATAGGACTTGCTCGTCTCGTCATCCTCAGGAGGAGGCGGTAGAGGTTGTGTTTCGGGACAGAAGAAGCAAGGTTTGCCGTCGGTGGTGTAACCCGCCATCTCCAAGTCAAGGCCGTCATTCACAAACGTCGGTGCATGATTGGCGCCCCAATCGGAAACGACAAAACCTTTGAACCCGATCTCCTCCTTCAACAGCTTCCGCAGCGTGTCAGGATTACCGCACGCAAAAGCTCCATTCACCTTGTTGTAGGAGCACATGATGGACGCGACACCGGCTTTTACGGCTTCTGCAAACGGCGCCGCATAGATCTCATGCAACGCCTGCTGGCCCACCGTTACATCGCCTCCTCCGTTGTAAGCAACGTAGTGCTTAGCCTCGGCCATGACTCCCTGGCTTTGAATGCCTTGAACCTGAGCGGCTCCAATCGCTCCAACAAGAAGCGGATCTTCTCCGAAGAGGTCATACGCACGCGACCAGACGGGATCGCGCATGATGTTGATGAACGGCTGCAAGCTGATATTGACTCCGGCAGCTACCGTATCGCGGCCAATCACGACCCCATTCAAACGCGCGTCTTCACGACTGAAGGTCGCTCCGAGGCCCATGGTACCTGTCGGCGCCGTGGACGGTTGCCGCGTCAGCACGCCTGGAGGACCGTCAGCCAATCGCAGCCATGGAATGCCCAGTTTCGGATCTCCCGCCATATAGCCGGCTTGGCCCTGTGATTCCCCAGGAGGATCTTTCTCGCCATGAATCACCGCGATCTTTTCGTCGAGAGTCATCTCCGAGAGCAACTTGTCCACTCTTGCTGAATCGCCGGCGGCGGCCGGAACGCGATCTTCCGCACGATAGCTGATGTTGGAGTCCTGAGCGGGGCCGACACTGCAGACAGCTGCGATAAGAAAGAGTCCGAACGACGTGGACAATCGGCTGATGCGAAGAGTGTGCATGTATTTCCTGCGATCAAGAAGACGGAAGATCGATGAAAGGTGCAAACCAGTACTGAATCCTGTTCATTCCACTCAGCAATACAAATGTGAGCGAATCTGGAACGCACCAACGAGATACGAAGTGATTCACGACTCGCTTCGCGAAAAGGATTTTGAGGCGCAGCGGCATGGGGATCGATGCCGCTGCGCGGTGGACTAGAAATGGATTTTTGCGGCTAACTGAACTGTTCTGCCGGAGTTAAGGTAGTTAAGAGTACTGGAAACCACCCCAAAATTACTCGATCCGAGCGACTGCCCCGGGAACCCGAAGTTGGTGTGATTGAAGAGGTTGAAGAATTCACCGCGCAACTCGAACTTGCTTTCGTGAAAGACGTTCCAATATTTGCCAAGCGTCAAATCGTCATTCGTAAACGTCCCGGATCTCAGCGCTGCCGGATTGCGCCTTACATTACCCCGTGTCCCAGGAGCCGGCATTTCGAATGCATCGATATTGAACCATTCCGCCGGAGTCCTGTGAGCGATATGCGTGCTCGCAACCTGATTCGGAAATTGCGATTGGCGTCCAAAGATGGTGCCGACGTTTTCGTTGTCACCCGAAATGTATACGGAGAAAGGCATGCCGCTGTGAAAGGCAAAGATGTCGGAGAGTTCCCAGCCTGAGATAACGCTGTTGACCGCGTGGTAGCGAGTGCGTCCGGGAATCTTCCATGTACCGGTCATCGAAAGAACGTGAGTTATATCGAAGCCGGCGAGCCCCCGATTAAGATAGCCATTCCAGCGTGTTGGGTTCTCCGTTGCCGTGCCGAAGATGTTGCCGCTGGAAAGATTGTCGACCTGGTCGATGTTCTTGGAGTACGTGTAGGCCACAAGGTAGCTCAGCCCATGGGAGTACTGGCGCTGGATCCGTACGGCAAGCGCGTTGTACTCGGAGTTGTACTCGTTATACCCATTCAGAGCATAGGGCGCCACACCAGGAAACCTCACGGTCTGAAGGTTACTGGTGCGATCGGGACTCGGCGCTGGCGCCACATTATCAATCATCTGAGCCGTCAGCTTGGTTCCTTTGGATCCGAAGTAGGCAACTTCGAGCGCCAAAGATTGGCCAATCTGCTGCTGAACGGAAAGGGTCCACTCCGCTACATACGGTGTGCGAGATGTTGCGGGATCGACATTCAAGCATTGGCTGCAGCCGGTAGTTGTCGGCGAGCCAACGGGATCGCCCGGGAACGGATTCGGCAACTGCGCGTTCACCACAGTGGCGTTCAATCCCGAGGCGGACTGCGGAGATTTGAAAGGCCAGTTGCCTGCCGCGCTCTGCGATGCCTGAATGTAGTTGGAGCCGAAGCTATCGAAAAAGATGCCTGCGGAAGAACGCACGACAGTCTTTGGCGTAACCTGGTACGCAAATCCGAACCGGGGAGCAAAGTTATTGCGGTCTGGCGTGATGCCGCCCCGGCGGATCGTCGCAGCAGCGCCGGTGATCGGGTTCTTCTGATCGAAGACGTACGTGCCCTTTTCGTAGTAGAAGGTTCCCAGGCCGTCGGCATTTACGGGCGGGGCGTTGTAGTCATAGCGCACACCGCCATTGAGAGTAAGACGGCCATTGCGCCACGTGTCCTGGAGGTAGAGACCGTAGCCATAGGTCGCCTGATCGACAAAGGCTCCGCCTAACTGCCGGTTCGCCGAATCAGGAACTCCCAGGAGGAAGCTGGCGAAGGCATTTCCTGTATGTGTCGTATCGACGATGTCCGAGGTTTGATTTCTGAGAAAGCTGAGAGAGGTGCTCGCGAGACTACCCTGAACTTCATGCGTATGCACGAAGGCTCCGCCAAAGCTGAATGTATGACGTCCGGCCAGCTTTTGCACATCCACAATACCGGAGTGCTGGAAGACAGGCCCTACGGTTGCATTGTTGAACGGGATTGAGGCATAACTGTCGATGCCGATGGGAGGAATAATCTGTGCGCCCAAGAAGGTCGGAAATACGGCGCCAAGACCGCTGGCCTGAGGCAGTCCCGCAGGATCCGTATTGCCGGTGAAGTAGTCGACGCCGGTGACGCCATAACGCGCGGTCACGACAAACGTGCTTGTGGGCACATACGTGTCGCTCGCTACGGCGTTGACGAGCCGATCAGTAGACCTAGACGTTACCTGCGGAAGGCCCACGGAGTCGGTTGGATTGCTGGCTCCCGTGTAGCGAGCGAAGAAGCTATGCTTCTGGCCGAACTGATGATCGACGCGAGCGTCCCACTGATTGCCGGTGGTGTGAGAGCCTGCCTGATTGATGTAGTTGACGCCTGGGATAACGCCAGCAGCAAGATTCGGCGCGGGAAATATTTTAGCGACCGTTGTCGCAGACGAATTGAGCAGGTTTGAAGGTATCTTGTTATCTTGAAATGCGGTCCGGATATAGGCTCCCGTGACTGGATCCTGCGTCGTCGAAAACGGATTGTAGATGGGGTTGGCATCGGCGCTGAAATCGCCGGAAATCTCTGCGGCGGTTGGAACCATAGCCGTATAGTCCGCCGGTGCAGTGATCCGAACGCCTTCGTAGTAGCCGTAGACATACCATTTCTTGTCTTTGGAAAGCAGCCAGGGTAGGACAAGCGGTCCGCCTGCCTCAGCGCCAAACTGATTCCAGTGGTATTGGCCAACGCTCGGCTGGAAATAGCCCCGTGCATCCAGGATATTGTTCCGCCAGTATTCCCAAAGGGTTCCATGCCACGCCGGAGTGCCGGACTTGGTGACAACATCGACGGTAGCGCCGGAGGCGTGGCCATACGCAGACGAGCCAACGCCGGAATCAACGGTCAGCTCCCTGATTGCATCCGGCGGAGGATAGATCGCAACACCCAGCAGGTTAGGATCGCGATTCTCAACGCCGTCCATCAGGAAATTGTTGTCTTTCTGCCGCTGGCCAAAGACGGAGGGCATAGTGGACTGACTGACCGGGCTGTGATTTGTGGTGGAACCAGCGGGCGGAACCGGCACAACGCCGGGAGATAGGCTGAGGGCATTCAGGAAGCTGCGGCCGAGCAGCGGGATCGACGTCATTTCTGAGTTCGACAAGGTCGTACCCAAGCTTTCGGACGTCGTCTGAAGCACGGGCGCGATGTCCTGCACATTCACTTGCGTGGACGAACTCGCAATCTTCAGATTGAAATTGATCGCGGCGGTCTGCCCCGATGTCAGATCGAAGGGCTGCGTTTGTTGTGTTTCAAAGCCGGGGGCGCTCACTGTAAGCCGATAGCGTCCAGGCAGCAGTGTAGGGATCAGATAGGTGCCATCGGCTCTAGATGCCACCGTGCGAACAACCGACTCATCTGCTCCGTGGAGGACGATCTGAGCCCCTGGAATCGCGGCACCTGCCGGATCGCTCACCAAGCCCGCAAGGCTCGACTCACCGACCTGTGCCTGCGCAGCCATGGAGAGCAGGAATAATGAACACATTAGCGACAGTAATAATTTCAACGATTTTTTCACGCCTCGCTCCACTCCATCACAATTGTCTGTCGGATTCCGTCTCGCGCTGACGACCCGCAAGTTCTGCGACCTACCTAAGCTATTGCTCTCCGGCAATCGGCTTTTATTGCTGTCCGGCCCCTGTAATCGCCGGATAGACAGGCTGAAACATTGAAATTCATTCCGGCGAACCGCCTTATCTATCGCAATAACCTTCAGTGACAAAGCCAGGCTCCATGAATCCGCGTCTATGAACAACCTCTTCGCGAACTTCACAGCATATTGACTTGATGTTTATGCCCTGTCCAATAGAATGTTGTGGCGGCATTCATCTAACTTTTAGATAGATCTTGATATGCAATTCCGCATCGATTTTTACGTGTGAAATCGTGATCCCAAGACGCGCCGGAGAGCAGCGTAAGTGCCTTCTTTAACCTCTCTTTTGCCATGGCTGGACATAGCCCGGCTCCATCCAGCTATGGCTTAGGATCATCGGCAATGATGACCTCAGTCCTGCTATTGCCGTCTGCATTTCCGATTGCCATTCCACGGGCTTCAGCCGATTGGGGCGCACTGCGTCGAGAATCGATTGGTACCCGCCAGCCGGTGACGTTTCCACGATTACGGACACTTCAGCAGAATGGGAACTATGCGGAATATTCGAGCGATCCGCTGCAATTGCGGGGGACACTCCCGACTGCTCCCGCCTGCAGTTTGTTGAGGCTGCGCCGATCCATCGCAGATTTCGCTTATGGCTTGTCCGATTGCCTTTTGGGCTCTTCGTTATGCTTCCCATTTTCCCAGAGCCCGTTTTCCCAAAGATTAATCAGACCCTGATTGCCTTGATCTGCGAGCCCTGCGTCCATGGCTCTCTGAAAGAGCGAGTAGACAAGGTCAGCTGCCGGAAAATCACCGCTAATGCCGGCAAGCCAGTTTCTCAGCAACACCAGGTCTTTGTGCTGCAGGCGGATGCTGAAGCCTGGAGCAAAATCATCTTGCAAAATTTTTGGGCCCAGGTTGGCCAGCATCCAGGACGATGCAGCACCACTCGATACAGCTTGCAATGTCGTCTGCGCGTCCAGGCCTGCCGCACGCGCCAGGCGCAGCCCTTCTACGGCGCCCAGCAAATTGGTCGCGCCTACCAGTTGATTTACGAGCTTGGTCTTTTGCCCGCAGCCGCTCGGGCCGGTGTAGGTGATCGTCTTGCCCATGGCTTCAAAAATCGGACGGCATCTTTCAAAGACATCCTGCGCACCGCCCGCCATGATGCCAAGCATTCCGGCCTCTGCGCCTTTCTCTCCTCCGCTTACCGGTGCGTCGAGCATCGGACATCCTATTGCTGCAAGCCGCTCGGCAAACTCGATTGTCTTTTCCGGAGAGATCGTACTCATGTCGATTACGATTGAACCTTTTCGAATGCCGAAAGCCACTCCGTCGCCGCCGAAGAGAACTTGCTCGACTGTGTTCGTGTCAGGAAGCATGAGAAGAATCACGTCACTGGTGCGGGCAAGCTCCTGCGGTGACGCCACGGTCAACGCGCCCTGCGCAATGAGCGACACCTCTTTCGCGAGATGACGGCTCACCATCGATAACGAATAGCCCTTGCGCAGAAGATTCGCGGCCATGGGCTTTCCCATGACCCCGATTCCTATGAAACCGATTCTCTCCATCGACTCATCCTTTCCGATCAGCGAGTTACTCACCAAAAAGACTCGATTCAAAGCGCTGTCCGCATTGCTGGCCGCTCGCGATCCAATCGCTGGCGAGTTGCATGTACTGCGAGTATCTGCCCTCGTCTAACAATGGGTAATCGCTGGCTGCAACCAACGAGTCTGCACCGAAGGTCTCCAGCAAATGCGCAGCGAATGGCGCAACGTCGTCGTGAGGGAAGGCGTCGTGCGAAAAATGCGTGATGGCCGAAATGCCCACAGTCAGATTCGGAAGCTTACTGAGCATGGAAATCGACTCGCGCCAGTCATCATCATCCTGACGATCGCGTCGTGGCCAGCCCATGTGCGGTAGATAGATTGGCAACCGCGGATAGAGATAGGCCAGTTGAAGAAGCTCCTCTGTCAACAGGCGAATACCCGACTCTGCGTGCGGCAGCAGCCATTTGCCAGTTGACTCCAGCTTTGCGACAATCGACCCGAGACGCTGAAGATCTGCTGTTTTTACACGAAGGGCTCGCACCATCTCAAGAGAAAGGACCTCAGAGCTTGATTGCGCTTCATCCGAGCGGAAGCAGAAGGCCACGCGAAACCGGGCTGATGGTGAGGCGATCAATTGCTGTAAGCATGCGCGGTTGTCCCCACTCCAGGTTTCGACTATGAATGCGCGATCGACACCTGCGGCATCCATGCGCAGCTCGAGATCGGCGATGGGTTGCGCAGCGCTCATGTCAAGATGGCAGTAGGCATCGATCATTGCCGCTGAAACCTCGGTCCAAAGAAGATGGCTGCAAACGCGAACCAAGGCAAAATGCCGATCAGAAGTAATATCAGGTTGGTGTGATGCTGATCAGCAAGAAGACCGATGTAACGGCTAACTGCGCCATAGGCCAGATTGCTCAGGCCGCCGAGCAGCCCCGAGCTCACACCGACATAGGCGGGTTCCAAATCCTGCACAAGGGTGAGATAGATGACCAGGAACGCGCCAACACCGATTCCTGTGAGCCCGAGAAACAGAACCGCACCATAGCGATTCGGTGTAAGCCCGGCTGGAACGGCAAAGGACATCAACAGACATGCTGCAAAGAGCGCCCATCGCTTGGCCGCGACTGTGCTGCTTCCGCGGACCACCAGCATACGGACAAAGAACCCAATCAACAAATTACCGCTGAAGGTGCCGCCATAAACAACAATAGAAAGCGCATTGCCTCGCGCAAAACTGAACCCGCGCGATGTTTCCAGATAGAGTGGTACCCAGTCAGACAGGTAGTAATTGACGCTATTGACGACGAGGGATGCAACAGCAAGAATCCAGAACTCGCGCATCGTCATGAGCCGGCCCATCACCTGCACAATGTTTTTGAACGAAACCTGCCTGCCCTTGAGTGAACTCCCGGTTCCCTTCGTCGCCCAGAGCCAGCCGAACACCCACAAGCCGCCGACTGCGCCCGTAGCGACAAACGCAGCGCGCCACGACCAGCGAAGAGTAATCCAGGTAACGATAAGCGGCGCGGCCAGTGCACCCATCGCAGCGCCGCTGTTGAAGATTCCGTTGGCAAGCGGGCGGTCTTTTGGACTGAGAAGTGAATTCGTTACCTTGAGCGAGCAAGGCCAGTTCATGGCCTCGCCGGCGCCAAGCAAGAACCGCAGGCCGGTAAGCATACTGACGCTCGTAGCGAGACCCGTCAACAGCCCCACGAGGGACCAGGCTCCGCTGGCGACGGGAAAAACGATGAGCGGTCCATAGGAGTCGACGAGAAACCCGCCGAAGATCTGCACCAGTCCGTACGAATAACGAAAGGCGGCTACCATTTGCCCGAACTGCTCATTTGTCAGTCCGAAGTCGGCAATGATCTTTCCCGCAGTAAGAGCCAATACCTGTCGGTCCAGGTAGACAATGGCCGTGGCGAGAAACAATAGAAAGCAGATCAACCAGGTTCGAGCAGAGCTGCGCTCCCTATTTTTCATTTGCCTGCTTCCTATGATTCCATCCAGCGAGGTCTAAGCTACCCTTATTCCGATTATCTCCAGTTCATCCCTTGTCCGGGATGCGCGTGACTGCGTTGCGCCCGCCGGCTCTTCGATTCCGCGAGAGCGCAACGCCACCGCTAACGGTGCCCTGCGTACGGCACGTAGGGCCGTGCGTCCAACGCTTCTTGTACCAGGTCAACGCCGAAGCCAGGGCCCGTCGGAAGCTCGAGTGCACCCGCATGAGGCCGCAAAGGAGTCGTCAGCAACTCGGCCGCAAGCTTCTCGTCCGCCTCGGAACCGATCGTCTCCAGAATAAAGAAATTGGGAATAGTCGCAGCGTAGTGAAGGTTCATCACCGTAGCCAGCGGTCCGTTGGGGTTGTGAGGCGCCATGCCGATATAGTGAGCTTCCGCAAGAGCCGCAATCTTCTTCAAGCCCGTGATGCCGCCGCAATTGACAAGATCGCACTGCAAATAATCGACAGCGTGCTTCTCCAAAAACGGACGCACGCCATAGATGGTGGCCCACCGCTCGCCTGCGGCAATAGGGACAGTAGTTTCCCGTTGTACGAGGCTCAACTCTTCCACATTCTCCGGAGGCACAGGCTCTTCGACAAATAAAAGATTCAAATCTTCTAGCACGCGGCAGAGACGCAGCGCAGCCTTTGGATTCAAGCGCCCGTGACAATCCACTGCAATACCGAACTCGGGACCAGCCGCTTCGCGCGCGGCAATGAAAAATTCGCGAATCCGGTCAAAGATGGAAGGATCGAGATATTCGGTCTCCTTCCAATGCGAATCCACAATACCCTGAGTTCCGGAGTAACCGCTCCCATTCACCGCAAACCGATCATTGCCTCGATTGCCTTCACCATAGAACAGCGGCAGCGTGGTCTTCAAGGCAGGGTAACCACGCGCCTTGCAAATCTTCACGTTGGCGGCAAAAGTCTCGGGGGAGTCCCCTGCTGAACAGTGGCAGTACACAGGGACCTTTGTCCGAGTGGGGCCGCCCAGAAGTTTATAGACCGGCAGCCCGCTGAATTTGCCCAGAATATCCCACAAAGCACAGTCAACCGCGCTAATCGCCGTGCTGTGCAAAGGGCCGCCCACCCAGAAGGAGTCACGATACATTCTCTCCCAGTGATTTTCGATTTCAGTCGGATCTTTGCCCACCAGGTATCGCTTCAAATCCAGAATTGAACGCTCGATGGTTTGGGACTTCCGCTTCATTACAGTCTCTGCCAGCCCCGTAATGCCCTCGTCTGTTTCAATCCTGACAATGACAGCATTGCGGAAATTCAAGTTCACAATCTGCGTCTTTATATCCGTTACTTTCATGTATGGCCCTCTATGCCAGCTCCCGAAAAAGAGGTGTTGCGTTCCGTCCGTGGTATTTGTATAAGTTTCGGCTGCCGGGCAATCACAACATGGATGCGGCGCGTGGAATGCTCCTGTTCAAGCTGCATATACTGAATCGCTCCATTTGTTCGCCAGTCCTGCTGCATGCAGGGATGATCCATAGATCGAGCTTTTCAATGCCTGTCCCAATCTCGCGGTGACGACAGTAAAAATGGTGACACCGTGAAAATGTATTGGAGCCAGATACTTGAGTCAAATATCAAGTTCTTCTCTGATCGATCTAATTTTGAGATACCTGGATGGGCCCTGACAAAACTGATTCGGATATGCCTCAGGCTGTTGCTAAACCAGTAGAAGAGCAACTCTGCACAAGCAGATTAACTAAGGTCTGACAGAAGCCAGCATCTTGAACCGATGGATCATGCGCATCAGCTTCTCGGTATCCGTCCAGGGTATGTACGTATTTTCACCGCGACATGCGCCGAAAAAACGTGCATCCTGTACGGCGATAGCTTGCTCGTAGACTGTGCGTTCGTCTCCTGTAAATTGCAATTCCTCAATGTCGGATCGCAGATAGCTGAAGCCATCGGTCTCAAGTGTATGCTTTGTGCCAACTACGACCATGTGGCTGATCGGAAGCTTCGCGCCATAGCTGATCGCCGCCGTCAAAGATTTTCCACCCGGCAGCATCGCCAGAAGGGAGACCGACTGCGGAGAAGAAGTATCGGGAAACCCGGTGCAGGCCAATGGCTCCAGTTCTCCGCACCATTGCATCGCAAGATCGATGACGTGCGCTGCATGATGCACAAGAGCATTGTCGATCCATGCGCGAGGCTGCAGTTGAGGATAACGGATGTAGCTGATCTCCTGAATCTGTCCCAGTAGGCCCGATTGAATCGCAGCTTGCACGCGCGCATAGGGAGCAAGATAACGGGACGTATGCGCGCATCCCACAATAACGCCTTGTTGCCTGGCAATAGCTCCCAGCTCTTCCACCTCGTGTGGCTCACCGCATGGTGGCAGCTCGACCAATGTGGGCTTGCCTGCCCGCAGACACGCTCGCGCCTGCACATAGTGCGCATCAGAGGGCGAGCAGACAATTGCGGCATCGGTCGCGGCCACGGCGTCCTCAACGCTGGTGGCAATTGTGCGCACACCGTATCGGCCGGCAAAAGCGACCGCACTATCCCGCTCGGGACTGTAGACGGCGGTCAGTTCCACATCAGGCTGACTGGCCAGATATGTCGCATGAATCGAGCCGACCGCGCCGCAGCCGATCATTGCCACACGCATCTTCATCCAATACCATCCAGCGCGCGGTCCGGATCGATCCACCCAGTCCGCTGCAGAATCTTTCGCAGATTCTCGACCTGGTCACGATCGAGCGGGAAGAATGGGTCGCGGCTATACCCTCCTTCGAGGCCCCAGAGATTGAGCATGGAGCGATAGATCGCCAGATCGCTAACCGGACCGATCTGCTGATGCGTATACAGATGGACCAGTGGAAGAATCCTCTTCCATATGCGCAACCCGCGGGCCGCGTCATGATCGACGACGACAGCTTTGTGAAGCTCTTTTGCCGCCTTAGCCGCAACGTTCAAAATACCGCTGATCCACCCATGCGCGCCTGCGCACAAGCCTTCGTAGCCCGCGATGAAGGAGCCATAGAATATGGCAATCTTGTCGCCGAGCAGATAGCTCAGATCATGCACTGGCTCGACCGTCCCATAGGTGGACTTGACCATGTGAAAGACGTCCTCATTCGCCAACCTCGCAATCTCCGACGGGCTGAAGTCGACGCAGGCCGAGTTATGCGGATTGTTATAGAGCATGAGCGGCAAATCAACAGCCTTGCGAATGCGGCGATAATGTTCGATGACCGCAGGCTTGGACGGTTTTTGAAAGTAAGGCAGGATCACGATGATACCGTCTGCGCCGCATTTCTCCGCCTCTTCTGAGAGTTCGATAGAGATTTTCGTGCTGTAGTGGCCCGAGCCATAGATGACTGGCACGCGCCCGCGTACCACATCTTTGGCCAGGCGAAAAACGCGCTTGCGTTCCTCCGATTCCATCGCAATGAACTCGCCGCTAGTGCCCGCGATCACAAGGCCATCGGCATGCTGCTGTTCAATCAGCCACTCCCAATGACGCGCCGTGGCATCCTCATCGAGCTGATTTTCCTTATCGAACATGGTGAGTGCCGCGGGAACAATTCCACGGAAGCGGTTGAGTGCGAAAGGCATTTTAAACTCCTCTTGTCCCTTTCCTACAGGGAAAGCCGCTGTCTGCGGCGATTTTTATATTCGGCACTTACGCAGAATGTATCGTTGCGTTCTGGAAGGCCGCAATCGCCTCCTGACGCGTGACATTGTGCAGTTGCACGAATCTTCGCTCGCCCAGCGGCAGCATTGTTTGCTTGCCTGCCGCCTTGACCAGCAGTGGCTTTCCCAGTTCCCTCATCAGCGTCATCTGTTTTGCCTGCAAAGCGATCTGCAGTGTGGCCTCGCCCGATGTGTGCCAATAGGCGATCCACATACTGTCCTGGTATTCAAATAGGAATGCCCTTCCCGGCGCATCGCCCCCGCCGACTCTTTCAATCTGTACGCACTGTGTGAGCACAAATTGCCCTCGCTCATCGACAAGTAGAATGTGCTCTTGATCCAGATTGCGCAGTGACCTCTTCTGTTCTTCAGTCAGCCACTTCAGCGCGCGCACTTCTTCCCAGCGGCGAATCACTTCCAGGTTATCCGGAGTGCGAGGATGTACATCCATCGCTTGCAAATCGCCCTGCAGAGCGATGGGGCAGTCCCACGCGGCGGCCCTGCTGGTTACATACTCCAGCATGTCCGGCTGTGTCCCCATCGTGTCCTTCCCCGGCGCCCAATACCCGATCCAGCCAAAGTTGATGCGCGTAAAGTCCTTGGCAGCGCGCTTAATCTCGGCGCCGGGATAAGCACGCGTTGCAGCCTTGATCACTTCTGGCTTAAAGACATCGAAGGCGTTGCCGCGCGTGAGAATATGCCAGCTGAAGTGCGATTTGCACGCTCCCTCTGCAAAGAGAGGCTGAAGTTTCTGGTTCACGATCCACTGCGCGCGCGAAACCGTATACCAATAGGGTGGCGGAACATCTTCCGCGCCATCGAAGTAAACAAACTCAAATCCCGCCTGCTGGTAAATATCCTTCAGGCGTTCGGCTACTTCATTCTGAATTTCAGTATTCTGCGTAAAGCGCACAAAAACCGGCCAGGTATCGACATCGAGCAGGCCGACGCGCGAACTCATCTCATGCGAGATTGCCTGCGTGCCTAATGCACCTCTCTTGCATCCCTCAAACCGATAAGGCGGGCTGCTGGTGTACCCCTCGTAAGTCACAAGCTCATTTTGAATCTTCAGAATTCGTCGCTCGTCATCAAGCGTACAGAGTCGCGGGTTCTCTTCGATAGGAATCACAGTAGCCGACGCATTGATACTCTCCGCAAGCGAGAAGCTTTCGACGAGATTGAGCCTCGGATCGGGCTTCGGCGTTACATAGGCATCGTGCTTGTGGGTCTTGTTGTAATGGATATGGATTCCAGGCAGAATGCCTGCGTTCTTAATCTGTGCAACGACCGTCTTCAGGTCGTCCATACCGTGCGGATACTCTGGCCGCCACGGAAAGTGCCCCGCACTGCTGGCGAAGGCGAGGTAGTACACGTCCATCGCACGGAAGCCGCATTGCTTGGCATATCGAATATGCCGGACGGCATCTTCCGGATTGATCGTTGACGCTTCATAGTATGAGTAGCCATACTCTCGCGACCGGCGGCTTTTGATCCCTTGTGGCAGCCCGAAATCTTCTTCGACGCGAGCAATGCGGTCCAGCAGGTTCGGCGTCGCAGTGGTGATCAGTGCCGCTCCAACATCTTCCAGCCGAACATCGTTGTCTGTCCCTGCTTGGAAGAGGCTGTAGCCCTGCCGCTCTTTTGCGCGCATGCGCGCATAGGGGTCGGTCGCCAGAAGATTCACGGCGACATCTTCGTCCCACATTACATTCAGCCATTCGCCCAGATTCTTCCGTTTGCGCACCGGCAGTTGAATGAAAATCGTCCCATCGACAGGCGTCTTCCGTTTCGTGCGCAGTGACGTGTATCCGTGATACGTAAGCTTCTGTAGGCGGAAGGCTATGTAGGCATCGGTAATCTTAACTCCAATCGACGCCGAATAGCCGACAAGCTCAAATTCAACAATCAGTCCATCTCCCTGTTGCTTAACCTCAACCCCGCGGAAATCGGTGACCTCAGCAGGATAGGCGAGTTGCAGTTCGTTGTCATAAGGGCGATCCTGAGTGAGCGTGAACATGGGCACATCCGCATCGGGCGCAAGGCACTCTTGTCCCGTTGCCTTATGAATCAAACTCCGCGCTGTACCCTTTGGACTGATCTCCAGCCGCATCTCTGCATTCTCCAAAACGATACTGTCCGGTTGGCGCTCAGGTACTTTGTCGACAGCGGAATTCTTTTCGGCCTGCGCATCCGCAGGCTGGGCTGCAGCCGGCAATGCTCCGGGCAATACCGCGGACCAGGAGGCAAGCCCCAGCAAACCTGCGCCCTTCAAAAACCCCCTGCGATCACTCACTTTGTTTTCCCTTTCGTCAATGGCAGACCACCGCGTTCCATAGCCTGCATGAGATTTAGATAGTGCTCCGCGCTGCCCAAATCGATGCTCAGCCCGGCGCCCTCACACTCGATTTGAAAACTCTTGCCTGCCCCTGCCGCCTGATACGCCATCTGCGTCACTCTGTATGTATCTTCAACCTGCGCGGAATCTACGGTTCTCTTCATTGCATTCTTCGGTTCGATCAGTGTCATAGATCTGGGCGCGACAGCCGCGGCTATCTCCGGAAGATCGAAATGCTGAAGAATATCCGGAAGAAAAACATCCGCTCCATAGAGATATCGATCGGACCGCGCAAGCAATCGATAGGATAAAAGACTTTCTGCGCAGATCACATTCGGAATGCGCTCATCGAGAACCGCAGCATAAAGACACCACAATCCTGCCTGCCCTTTGCCGATGAGATGAATCCGCCGCGCATCCACACCTTCGCGGCCCATCGCGTAATCGACGCATCGCGCCACATCCTGTACCCGCATGCCCAGCAGCGAGCGGCCCATCGACCATGCAGCGTAAGCCGCACTGGTATCCATATCGAAGAGCTGCCCGAACTCGCCAGATGAGAGAGACGAAGCACCCGATGCACGGGTCGCGCCAACTCCACGGACGTCGGCCGCAATCACCAGATTCCCACTCCGCGCAAGCTGGTCCAACACGCCATGCGTCAAGCCAGAGCTTTCCCCGCCTTCGTACTCCATGCCATCGGTCTGCACACCTTCATCGTTGAAATAGAGAACAGTACGCAACACTTCGCTACGGCCCTCAGGAACAAAGATCCATACCGGAATGTAAATACCCGGTTCGGAGAGGAACTCCATCTTCTCGATCCGATAACCCTCCCGAGGCGTGGTCACAACGTGGCGCACGCCCAGAGGCTGCTCCTGCTTTTGATACCGTAAGAGGGCGCGCAGCCGGTCACGCACCTGCTGGCGATGCAGGGTGAGGTCCATACCTGTATTCAGCGGTCGCCGCTGCGGAGGCAGATCAGCCGCCTTACCCGCAATGATAGAAAAGATCGTCACTCCCTTATGCGAATGCAGAAGAGATCCGTTGGGTGCGCAATATAGATCTTCTGGACGGCTAGTCTCAAGTGCCGCCTCCTGCTGCGGGCCGCTGCGGCCGCAAAACCATCGGCAGAACCAGTCGGTGGTTGTGCGCCTCAGCTTTGGCGTCCACGCGTGCGGATCGTCGGCTGCGACGGTAGCGAATTTTTCTTCTGCGCCGAATTGTTTGTACCGCGTGCGGATGGCATCTGCCGCGCTGTTGAATTCCACGTTGTACGATTCGATGCCTGCAAGCAGCGGCCGAGGTGCAATCGCCGCATGGAGATCGACATTGTCAATTCCATCGAGTGCAGCGGGGAAGAGATTCTGTTCGACGTCCGCGATCCCGATACCGCGCAACGGCCATTGATTCGCGGTACCGCCTTCGAGGATCACCGCGCATTGGATACGCTTATCGGCGACAGCAATAAACTTGGTCAGCGTGCCGCCGCCGGAGTGACCGGCGCAGCCAATGCGTTCCGGATCCACTTCAGGCCGGGTCAGCAGATAGTCGATCGCACGCATACCCTCCCAGACTAGATAGCCTGTCAGATTTTCTCCGAACAACAGCAACAGTTGACCAGCCATGGAATGTTCGAAAATCGGCCCGCCCACATCAACGACGTCCCTCTTGGGATTCCAATACTGCCTTCGCTCTCCCTGGCCAATGGGATCGTAGCTCAGCACCACAAACCCGCTTCTCGCCAAGCTTATATACGCGCTCTGATACTGAGGCGTCATCCGGGCCAGCGGATAATGCCCGCATGGGCTGATGATTGCAGGAAATCTTCCGCTACCGGCGGTAGGAATGTAGAGATTGCCTGTCACCCAGAAGTCAGGGCGGCTCTGAAACATGATATTTTCGACGCGATATCCGTCCTTTTCAGCCGTCTTCGCAATGACGGGCTTCAGTGCAACTTTCGGCGGAAATTCGCCGAGCATCGATAGGAGCTTCTTGCGAACTATGCGATTTCGCTCTTGAATGTCGCCCGCAGTTCGCAGAAGAGCGCGTTTGTCATCCCATGAAGCGGCAAGCCGATTGAGCTTGTTCGCCAAGTAAGATACAAGCATGTCGGGCAACTCTTTGGCATACGAGGGATCCTGTCGCGGAGTCGCAGACGCCTGCCCATAGGCCCGCAGAAGCACGTTAGTAAAAAGAGACGCGCCTGACCCAACGACAAATTTCCTTCGATTCATGCACTCTTCTCGCCGGCTGCGTGGATTGCAACGCGGCCCGTTGTAAATCTTCGACGCCTACCAATTCACCGTTACGACGCCGTAAGCATGCAGCTCGGGCACGGTGAATATCGCCTCAGCACCCTCCACGCGAAATTCGATTCGTTGGCCGTCATCCGCACCCGGCGCATAGAACCTGACTCCGGCCGCCGGCTTCCCTTCCGGTATCGCACATCGAATCGATATATTCGCAACGGAAGAATTTCTCTCTGGGTCGTAATTCACCAGGTGGATAATGCGTCGGCGCTTTGCCGTCTGCTCCAGTAGATTCATGGCTACAAAATCCGGCGCAACCACTGACACTGGCAACTTTTCTCCGGCGGCCCAAAATGTTGCATCGACAAGTTCCTGCCAGTTCTTCGGGCGTTTCCAGAACTCCGTACCTACGGTGAAGTAGGGCTGATCGGGCGGCAGCGATCCATCGAATTCGATTGTCGGAATATAGGCTGTTCGCCCGCCGGCGAATCTCCTGCGCTGCGGCTCACGCCCACTAGATATCTCCGCGTTCCTGCTATCGGCCCCATGCGCGTGTGTCTGGCCTTCGATTAGCCTTTTCAGTCCAGGCTCCACGCGAATTCTGCGCCATGCGTCGTAGAGGCCGGTCTGCTCTGTCGCAATCAGGCCGCCACCAGCAGCCACGTAGCGTTTGATCGTTTGCAACTGTTCGTCGGAAAGACACTCGACATTTGGAAGGATGAGTACCTTGCAGGTAGCAGTCGACAGTCCGGCGAGATGCTCATCCGTGATCAGGCGAAATGGAATCTTCGCCTGAATAAGGGCCTGCTCGACGAGAATTGCGCTCAATCCTGCGCTCGCATTGCTGTAAGTGATCGACGCATAGGATCGCAGCACGGCTACAGGAGCAATGTCTTCGGCTCCGACATATAGGTCGCGCTGTTTCCGGTAGAATCCGATGTACTTCACTACGTCCGCCGGGAGCGGACTTACACCGGCAAAGCCAATCGTCTGATTAAAGGCGAGGCATTCGGCAATGGCCGTTTCGCTGACCGAAATGTACGTCAACACAATGTTGCGATAGGTGCGCGCCATCTTGTACGTGCGGATCGCGCTGAGCAGCCTGCCGTCGGCAGTGAACTCAGGTTTGCTGTCAGATTCATCCCAGAAGACCTGCGTATAAGGCAACAAGCGCGCCAGATCCGTTCCGCGAATCCACGGACTGTTGTATCCGACAATGCCGCCGTAATTTATCTCGATGACCACCTCGGGATTCAGTGACCGAATCAGCTCCGCCATCTGTCTGATCGCATCAGCCATCGTCTGGCAGCGATAGTCGATCCACTCCTGAAACACTGGGTCTGTAATGACCTTCATTTTTTCCGGACGGTTTGTCCCGTTCCATCGCGGAGGATTCACATAATCGACATTCTCGAATCCGAACCGGTTCTTTCGTTCATCGGCAGAATACTTGGTACGCAGACGTTTCCTGAACCCCGTCTTACATGCTCCGCAGTGGCATGAGTTTGGCTCGGCGCTGAGCGTGAAATTATCGAAGTGAATGAAATCGGTTTTGGCTTCCGTAACGGCGAAACGCACAACCTTCTTGAGGTAGTCGATGAATTCTTGATTGGAGAAACAGGGCAGGTAGCGAAAGGACTGCTGGTAGCCGTATTCAAGCATCACTGGCTGACCAAAGGCGTCGCACTGGATCCAGTCCTTGGCGCGCGGCTCCTCCACAAAGAAGGTCTCGTACATCATCGAGTCCCACTGGATGTAGGTATCGATCTTCATGCCGAGCCGGTGCACGATTGCCGCGGTACGCACGGTCTCTTCCATCTCGGCTTTTTCGGCGACCATGCCGAAGCCCTTGTAGAGATGTGTATGAAAGACTTCGACGCCTTGATCTTTGAGCTTGCGAATTACCTCTTCGCTCTGCTCTTGCACGCTGATCTCGCGCGCATCTACGCGCTGCCCGCCGCGGCGCACCACAAAAAGATAGCTCTCATGCGAGCCTCCAGCGTCAATGAGCCCGTTCTTGATCCAGGCTCCCTGCGCGTCGGCGTGGCTGAGAGTGCTCTCCGCATCGAGACCGAAGGCAGCCCCGGCCCCTAATTTTGTCAGAGCGATGCCACCCACGACAGTTCCCATAAAGTCTCTACGGTTCATTCCATCCCTGTCTCAGGTTGCGAATGTACATCAGCGCGCTACATCCGTTGCCGTGCCCGACCGCGCATTGCGTGGACTTCCTGAAATATAGGAAATATACGAGGCACAAGGCACGGAATCAAATATCAAGTTCTTCTCGGATCAATCTAATTTTGATATAGATCCTTAAATAAGTATCGCCACTCGCGATCAGTAACGATAGGGTTCTCCCCAATTAAGCAACTTGTGCAGAAAATCGAAAGTTCCTACTCCGTGAATCCCATGAGGCCCGTTGAAATACTCGATACGGGTCTGCTCGTAAAGTCCGAGCAATTCGTAGTGCCGCTGCACCTTGGCGTATTCATACGCCACCCACGAATCAAGCGATACTGGATCGTTGTGGCCGCGCTCCACCATGAAGGGACGTGGCGCCATGAGATTCGCCATATCGCTGTGGTTGAAGGTATTGCCCAGGTTGAATTCGTAGGTTTCGTACTCCCGGGTAAAGCAATAGCTAAAAAGCTCGTCGTTCCGCGTCATCTTCCAAATCCATTCATTGAAATCGCCGGAACAGATCGACAGCGCATATTGACTGAGCAGCGGCGGAACTCGCATCGCCGTCTTGCCCCCATAGGAAAGCCCGTAAAAGGCGATTCGTTTGGAATCGACGAAAGGCTGTGTCGCCAGCCAGTTGAGCATGCGCTCGCTCTGGCTCAGGATGTAAGAGTAGAGAGAATACTTCAGTGGATTCGCAAGCCGCTGCAGCCTGCGGAAGTTATCGCCGCCGCGGTAGGGATTTTGAGGACAGTAAACAACAAACCCATGATCGGCAAGGTCGGCTGCGAAATTGTGGTTGTAGTGCTCGCCCTCGCTGTCGCCCAGGATCACATCCTGCGGCTTTTCTTCTAGGCCGTGTTGGCATACCACCACAGGACGGCGCTCGTTGGGATTGATCGCATTCGGTACCAACAAAATGCCGTAGGCGAAAACATCGCCCCACATGGGCAGAAAGACCTCATAGCCAGTCCAGTTCGGCTGCGCATAGAGCCGGCGGGTCTGCACCGGCGAGTTTTCCTCTACGTCCGGCAGCTTGCCGAAGATCTCTTCCCACAGATACTGCCGGTAATATTCCGTGCTACGTTGCCATTTCTCAACGGACGATCGGTCGGCCTTCTCCCAAAATTGACTACGCACTCCCTCCGATTCGAGGACAGCGCGTTGAGTGAAGTCGACCAACTGCGTGAACTGCCGATACAGGCGCACGGATGGATCGAATTCAACCCTCGCATCCGTGGGCGCGCGTCCCGAAAGCTTGACGTCTCTCGGCATTCTCAACGCATGAAGAAAGGTACGCAACGCCTCCGTAGAGCCAGGAAAGCCCAGCCCTTCATCGCTCACCACGCAAGACAGACGTGCGTTCAGCTTCGCAAAGATCGGCCGTGCGCGATCGACCTCTGCGCGCACATCAATAAGCGGCGGACTGACTAGGCTGCCTGACGCGGCAGAGTTCAGATGTCCTTCCGCAGCCGGCGGAGGTCCGGCAATCTCAGGGCCACGGGATGCTTCAACAACCAGGCAGCGGGGAGCGATCAGGCCTGCGATCTCCGCATCGCCGAACTCGTGAAGCAGCGTCCACACGTTGCGGTAAACGGGTTCCTGCCAGAGATTTTGCCTCGACATGAAGTACCCGCTCACGCAAGCCGCATCGATCCTGCTATCGACAGCGCCGCTATAGAGAGCCAGCAAAGCGCCTTCTCCGTAGCCCATCACCCCTATGCTCGTCTGCGGTCTGTTCTTCGCAAACCAGTCCACTGCGGCCAGAATTTTCTGCACCTCGTATCCAATCACATGACGGCCCATCTCATAAGCCATGCGGTAAATGAATTCGCGGTGCGTAAGGTTTGTGCGGATACCGAGCCGTTCATTGCCGGACCATGTATCTTTACGGTCGATCAATGCGGGCACCAGCACCCGGCATCCGTTCTCGGCCAGCCGCCGCGCAAACTGGGCCTCTGGCACAACGCCGGGAGCAAGTCCCACCAGCATTTCTGGCGACCAGTCCGCGTCAGGCAGCGCAACCACTTGCGCGGCAACTTTGCCGGTGGGCTCCAGCAGGAGACCTTCGCCATCGACCCCAGCGAGCACCGGCCAACGCACGTTATAAACTTTGTAGCCTTCAGCTACAGCCACAACCGGGGAATCTCCTAGCCGAACCTCGACGCTAGGAGAGGCATACGCGATCCGCTCATCGATCAGCCCAATGACCTTGGCAAATCGCTCACGGTTCGCGGCGACGGACGCTTCGTAGTTTTTCCCGTCTGAAAAATCACGAGTCCAGAGTTTTTGGCGGGCCTCAATGGATGTTGTATTGCGCTGGATCAGATCGGTATGAATACCTGCGACCATGTGTGCAGCAATGTCGCCCTCCATGGCGAAAGGCTCGGTTCCGGCAAGCTGCAAGGGACCGGCTCCCTTTTGTGGTAGCGACGATGCCACCGCAGCTTCGGCGAGCGGTCGCATGCCGGCTGCAAGGGTGAGCGCGCCCATCCCCTCAAACAGCTCTCGGCGAGTTATTTTCATTGGGTTCCTCTATTGACTTCTTCGTTGGGTCGCTCGACAGCGTGGGACATCTCCAGGGTGTCGCCTGATTGTCGACCTTGCGCTATTAAAGACTTGGAACTGATATCGCAATTGTTCCTTTCAACCTCTAGCGGGATCACAACTGTTTGTCCAATAGAATCGCGATATCAGTTCGATACATTCGCAATATAGTTGCTCTTCGCCGGTTATGCGCCGGGTTAGGATCGAGTAGTCCGGCGCGATTCGTTCTGCGTTTCCTTGAACAGACGGATAAGTTCGGCAAGCATTTTGGGGACGTGCTCGGATTTGTGATAGACCAGCCCGACTCGCCGAATGAGTTTGTGGCTCTTGATCCTGAGGCAATGTAATTCTCCCCGCTGCAACTCCTCAGCAACAGCGCGTATCGGAACGATGCTGATTCCCAGATCAATCTTCACCAGCGGCTTGATGAGCGCAACGTTTTCAGCTTCCATAACGATCCGTGGTGCAATGTGGGCGTCGTGGAAAAATCGATCCAGAACATCCCGCGTGCGCGCCCCCTTGGGGAAGACAATAAGCGGATACTCCTGAAGCTCTTCCGCGGTAATTGAATTCTTTTGAGACAGCACGGGGTGCTTGGGGTTGGCTATCACCACCATTTCTTCGGAAATTAGAGGAATCACTTGTAAATCGGCATGTTTGATCGGAAGCGTAAAAACCCCAAGCTCGATCAGGTTATCGCTCAACTTGGAAAGAAGAAGATCAGTAGATCCGGTGATAACTCCCAAGTCGATGCGCGGATGCAGAGCCTTAAACTTCTCGAGAACCGGCGGCAGGATATAAGTACATGCAAGCATGCCGGCCCCCACCCGCAACTGACCGCGTTCAAGATGCGCGATCTCGGAGATCTCCAGCTTGGCGTTACGCATGTCCAGAAAGATACTGCGCGCGTAGCGCAGCAACGTCTGGCCCGCAGGCGTCACATAGACCTTCTTATTGACTCTCTTGAAAATCGGCTCGCCTAGCTCTTCCTCGAGCAGCTTGATCTTGCGGCTGATGGCGGATTGAGCAACATAGAGCTGCTCGCTCGCCCGTGTGAAGCTAGCATTATCCGCTACCGCAATTGCCATTTCTAACTGTCTAAGATCCACGGCGACACTATATCAGAATTGGCTGACCCTTTCCGTATCGATCTCTGTTCAAGATGGTCTTGCGTCACCCTACAGCTTGCGTCCTTACTCCCAAAGCTCCGTACTGAGATACTTCATCCCGGAGTCATTGATCGTCGTCACAACCGTACGGCCGGCAAGAAGCTGTTGGGCAGCGGCTACATTGGCGCCGGACGAGAAGCCGCCAAAAATTCCTTCGAGCTTCGCCATGGATCGGGCAGCAGCCATTGCGTCTTCATCCGTGACGTGCAGATATCCATCGACATGCTCTGCTTGTAGCAATGGAAGTTGCGGCATTGAATATCCGCCGCCCTGGATTCTGTGATTCACTTGCGAAGTATCCTTGCCTGCCAGCACAGCGCAGCTAAATGGTTCCACAACGAAGCACTGAATCACGGGATCGTGTTCTTTGAATGCCGCGGCACAGCCGGCAAATGTTCCACCTGAACCGACGAAGTCGCAGAATGCATCGATCTTGCCGTCGGTCTGCTCCAGAATCTCCCGCGCGGTATGCAGATAATGTGCCCGAAAATTGCCCTGGTGATGAAACTGATCTGCGCGGAAGGCACCTCGCTCTCGTTCAATGCGTGTGGTCTCCTGATTCACCAGTTCAAGATCGCCTCCGGATACTTGACCATGACTCGATCCCGGCAGTTGATCGACCAGAACGACCTCAGCGCCAAGAGCCCGCATCATGCGAACCCGCTCCGGCGAGTTTCCCTTGGACATAACTGCGATAAACGGATAGCCTTTCACCGCGCAAACGATCGCCAGGCCGGTTCCCGTGTTTCCACTTGTCATTTCGACAACCGGTTGGTGCGGCCTGAGACTGCCATCCACCTCCGCGTCCTCGATGATCTGGCGGGCAATGCGGTCTTTCTTTGAGCCTCCCGGATTAAGATATTCAAGCTTGGCGAAAAGCCGCCCGCCGAGGCCGCGTGTTAACCGGCTAAGTTCAACAAGCGGCGTGTTGCCGACAGCGTCAACAACTGAAGGTAAGAGATTCATCGGAGTTCCTCGTGACGCGCTGAGACAAGATGTACCGGCACAATCTGCTGCACTGTCTTCCCGTTCTGCCGTTCTGAATAGATGTTCCTGAATAGACGTCATGGATAGAAAAGGTAGAGTTTTGAGATCCGCTCATCTTCGCCAATGTACACAGTGCCATCAGAGCCACAAGCAAGCGCTCCAATAACATAGGCCTGCCAGGTATAGTAGGGTCTGCGATTTACATCGATAAACCCCAAAATCGTATACGCACCTGTCGATGGGTCATAACTGAACAAGCGCGCCATGTCCTCCTGATCGCTGCCTACGCCGTAGAGTTGGCCATTCGGCGCGCGCACTAACCCATCGATCCGATACTGGCTAAGTGGCTTGCCAAGGTTAGTAACAGTCAGCTTTATAGGATCGAGACGGAAGAGATAACCATCTGAAGTACCACCGTAAATGATGCCGGAGGGATCGAGAAGGAATGTGTCAACCCGGGTCCATGGCTCACGGCCTGGAACAGCAGGGGCCCCGATGGTCAGCTTCTCGAGCCTCTGCGATTTAGGGTTGAACCGGAAGAGCAATCCGTTCTCGCCCGATGCAAAAACCATCCCCTCCCGATCGACCACCAGCATCCGCGACATCATCTTGTCTTTCTGAAATCTTTCACCCGAAGGAATCTTCTCCGATACAACTCCAAGATCGTAATATTTTCCGGTCTCAATGGAGTATTTGAAGAAATGTGCGTTCGGTGATGTCAGGCCATAAATCGCATTGGCTTCGCGGTCGATTGCCAGCGTAAAGATGCTTTCTCCCGGCATTGCCTGTCCTAGATCTGTAACCGGGAGCGGATCTCCAATCCTGATCTGCTGCTCGTATTCGTTGTGCGGGGTGTACTTGAGAAGATGGCCGTCGGGAGATGTCCCAATGAAAATATCGCCGGAAGCCGACACGGCGATGGCGTGCGTAATCGATGTGGCTCCGGGAATAGCGCCGAGCGGCTGCACATAGCCGTGGCGGGGGTTCAGCACAAAGAGATGCGCATGGCTTCCGCTTGTCGCTCCATAAAGATCACCGTTCGGCGCGGCGGCAAGTGATGTAATGCCGGACTCCCCATCCGGAATCACATCGATTGGAGCGTAGCCCAGATCGCGAGCATCGATGCGGGTTTGTGTCACAACCACGTTGTCGTAAGATCGATCACGCTGGCCGTAGGACGGTGTAAGAGGAGCTAATAACACTGCAGCGAGCAGAATTACTTTGTATTTCATGCTGTTCTAGCTCGCCTTCGAATGGTAGATGAACAGAGCCAAACGGAACGGAGTACCTTGGATCGTTCCGCCGTGCCCAGGGTCCGACGGATCCTCTTTTGCACCAACCGCTCCAACGAAGTAGATCGTGCCATCCGGTCCCGTGTCGGCCGCGTTCGTTCCAAGCACCGGCCGGCCATCGGGCAGGCGCATCTCGCCCAGGTCTTCGATCCTGCCGCTCCGGAGGTCGTAGGTGATGAGATGAGAAGGGGTCGCGGCTTTGCTGCTTACATAGTCGAACTCCGCTCCTGCCGCCGCATAGTAGAGCTTGCGATCCAGCCCGATGGTCAGGCTCAACGTCGCATACGGCACGTCGCGCCGCGATGCAAACTCCGCAATGGACATTGGACCAAGTGTTTTCACCTGATCTCCGGAAGGCGCAGCCGGATCGAAGGAAAACAGCGTGCTCGCGCTCTCTTCGACTCCATAAAATCTTCGGGTTTCGGAATCCCACACAACGACGCGCCACGCTGTCTCCGCCTTGTCGTAATCCCGGCCAAGCGATATGCCTTTTTGGCGAACCGGCAATTTTGCGTCGAGTTCGCGAATCGTATCTGTGCGAGGATCGTACTTAAATATTCGCCCAGCGCCGAAGCTACCGTAGACATTTCCCTGGTCGTCGATGCCGAGCGTGCGGCAAATCGAGTCCCAATTATTGATCCTTCCTTTATCGACCTTGGCTCCGGTGGCCACGTCGTAGTAGACGAAGTGCGCGCGCGGATGAGTCAACCCGTAAATGCGGTTGAACTTCGGATCGTAAGCGCCCGTATTCATGCCTTCGAATCGTGGACCTATCCCGAAATCCTGTACCGCGCCGGTCCTGGGATCGAACGCCATGTAATGCGATCCCGGATATCCCTCCGGCGTGGCGAAGCGCGCGTAATCGAACCACCATCCACCATGAGTTGCAAAGTAAATGCGGCCATCTTTGCCTTCGCCGAACTTCGCGTGAATCTTCGACTGCGGACCGAGGCCCAATCCTTTTTCACCAGCAAGCGTGGTCAAATCACCTACGTCAACCATTCGATCTTTTGGGGAGTCGTAATAGACCAGGTGGCCATTGCATCCATGACAGGCAAGTCCGACATACACCTTGCCGTCGCTTCCCGCCTTTAATGCCGCCCAGTTCCCGTCCATAGTGGCAAGACCTGGAAAATATCGATAGTCAACGACGGCGGTTTTCGAAGGAATCTGCGCATGTGCAACAGCCGCCACGATGACCGAAAGCGACAGGAGTCTCGCTGCTCTTCCCACTCCGCGACGAGCGGCAATCATGCGCGTCACTTCTGTAGCTCCGAGGCGGATTCCTCGTCCAGATAAACAGTAGCGTCACGATGCTTTCGCAAAATGGTGGCCGGGCATGCCGTTGAAATTGCTTCGTGAAGCGCCCGGTTGACGATCTTGGCTTTCCGTAATCCTGGAACCGACACAATGAGCTTGGGCACGCGCAGTAACGCTGGAATGGTAAGCGTCATGGCCTGCGCCGGGATTTCTGCAATTGAATCGAACCAACCCTCAGCCACTTGCTGCTGCTTACATGCATCATCCAACGCCACGATCTTCATGTCGCGAGGATCGTTGAAATCCGCAACGCCAGGATCATTGAACGCCAGATGGCCATTCTCTCCAATTCCCAGCAAACAAAGCTGCGGACGTGCCGCCTGCAGCGCGTCCGCGTAGTCTTCGCAAGCCTTCTCAGGATCCGGAGCATCGCCGTCGACATAGTAAAACCGGCGCATCTGCACATGCTGAGTCAACTCGTTGCGTAAGTAATGGCGGAATGAAGCCTGATGCTCCCTCGAGATTCCTACGTATTCGTCCATATGGAAACCGCAAATGCGATCCCAGGGTAAATCCCGAATTCCAACCAGCGCTCGGAGTGTCTCAAGTTGTGAGGCGCCGGTAGCGAAGATGACGCCGATAGTTTCCTCTTTCTTCTGGCCCAGTCCTTTTAATTCCTCCTCGACAGCTTTAGCCGCGGCAAATCCTGCTTCCTTGCGAGTTGGATAAATCTCGATCTTCAGATTTTCGATTTGGAAGCGATGCCCTTCTGTGCTTGGCCTCTGCACACAATCTCCTTTCGGTTCTCACTTAAAGCTATAAGCTTGTAATGCACAGTCAAATATCAAGTTTCGCCGTCATCCATCTAATTTTGAGATGGCTATCTCTTTGGACCATTGCGCCGGACGATCTGTAGCGGTGGTCATAGATACCGGCAACAGTTCCTCCCGATAGCGGATCGTCAATCCGATTACTTGTCGCTCGACGCGGATTGGATTGAGATGCACCGCATCGCGACCCACATGTGCATAATAGAGAGACCTACCGCAAGTGAATGCAGCGCCAAGACAAATCTAAAAATTAGCTTGACTTAGTCGAATCTTTGAATGGAATACAGGATTGACAGGGAGATTTGTGTTTCACTAGTGTGCGTGGCATGAGATACACAAGCGTACGTCACGTGCCGGCCCTCGTGTTCACCCTCCTCGCTTTCGTTGCTTTGTCGCTCCAGGCTCTGGCAGCCACTCCAACGATCACGAGCATCTCGCCCAACTCTGGACCAGATAACATTTCCCCCTATCCAGTCATCAAGGGAACGAATTTTGAATCGGGTGTGCAAGTCTATGTCAATGGCACGATAGCACGCGGTGTCTGGCTAGGCGGCACGACGTACATTACATTTGAACCTCCAGTGAGCGGTCCTACCGGCCCAGTCCCAGTGAAGGTCGTCAATCCTGATGGCGGCACTGTGACACTGGCGAATGGATGGACTTACACTGCGACAGTAACGCCCCCTACGATCACGAGCATCTCGCCCAACTCTGGACCGGATACCATTTCTCCTTATCCAGTCATCAAGGGGACGAATTTCGAATCTGGCGTGAAGGTCTATGTCAACGGCACAATAGCACGCGGCGTCTGGCTAGGCGGCACCACGTACATTACATTTGAACCTCCAGTGAGCGGCCCTACCGGCCCACTTCCGGTGAAGGTCGTCAATCCTGACGGTGGAACGGTGACGCTGGCAAATGGGTGGACATATACCACGACGACCGGTGGAGGATCGCCCACGACAGGCGGAGACGCATTCCCGAGGCTAGCTTATCTGGCTATCGGCGGATCTCAGACTTACAACTCCACCTATCAGGCAAATGCAGCCAAAGTCCCTATCGACGTTATTGGAGGCGGTTGGGAGGGATGGGGAGGCTCCCTTAGCTATGACAAAGAAACCGTCATCCAAAACATCAAGGCGCAATCGACTGTGAATACGCGTGTTTTTCAGTACGTTGACTTGAACGAGTTGTATTTTACACAATCTTCGAACGGCTTCCCCACTTACTGGAATGAAGTCAATAGCATGAATTGGTGGGTGTACAACGCTTACACCGGCCATCCGACAACAGACGTGAAAACCATCGACGCCGAAGATAATACAGGCACCAAAGGCGTGGTCAATATGGCGAGCTACACGGTCGATCCTGCGACGAACCTTGGCCCCTATGCATGGGGTGCGAAGTATGTGAACGATCTGCTTCATCTCGGCACATACTCTGGCAAGGGAAACCCGGTACCCGATCTCGATGGCTTCTTTCTCGACAATCTTGCACCCCAGCCATACGAAGACGGAGACTGGTTGCGTACAGGGTCTTCGCAACTGAAGGGCGATGCTTCGGTTGGAACTGCCTTCCGTACGGGCGAGAAGACATTCTTCACAGAAATGTCCTCTATATGGCCTGAAGGAGTTCAACTTGCCAACATGGGCCTCAGCAGCACTGGCTGGGGTACAGGCGCTGCTTTCGCGCCGCTGAGCGGAACGATGTCAGGTGGTATGGATGAGGCTGCTCTGGGTGTCAACTGGTCCTATGAATCGTGGAGCGGCGCCGCAACCATGCAATATGTCTACAAATACACTTCGGATAACACCGGCGGTCCTCAATATTTATTGTTTGGGCATAGCCACCTGCAAACAAACGGCGTTGACGCATCAGCCTATGATTCGAACGGCAACATTACTGCCTATTCACCCACATGGCAAGGCATGCGTCACGGCCTGGCTGCCTGTCTCATGGGCAATGGGTACTACACGCCGACAGGCACATCTGGATATTCGGATAACACCTTCCTGTGGTTTGACGAGTTCGACAATGCCGGCGCAGGCGTGGGTTATCTCGGTCAAGCCATCGATCCCTGGCAGACAGGCTCCTGGAGCAATGGAGTCTGGAAGCGTGAATATCAGAATGGTATCGTTCTATGGAATCCGAAAGGCAATGGGACAAAGACCGTAAGTCTTTCAGGCCTTGGCAATCTTAAACACCTCGCAGGTAGCCAAGACCCTGCGATAAACAACGGCGCCAGCGTAACCAATGGCACTGTAACTCTGAACGACCGCGACGGACTTATTCTTCTGCGTTACTAAACTCGTCAATAACCAGCCAGAACGATCTTCCTTTGCAGGAGATCGTTCTGGCTGATTCTCGATTACAAGAGAAGTGAGCAACGACGGAGACAAGTCACTGTACGCTGAAGACGGTTCTACTAAGGTCCAAATGACGAATCATTCTCAACGCAGCTTAGTTTCCAAGGGCATCGAACCAACCACCAGGCAGCATAACAAAAGGGTACGCTGGACCGTCCTAGTTCCATTCGCCTACCTGGGATTATTCGCGCCGTTGAACTGGGGGCAAGCCGGCTCCCCGTCAGCCTGTGCGGGCGGTTCCACTTCGGTCTCTCATGTCAGTGACAGAGACGACCACGATGGCGCTCTTGGTAAGAGCACTATAGACGGCGGCAAGGGAGCAATTCCGCTAGGCGCTCCACCACCGCCTGGAAAGCAATGGCGTGTTTTGGCAGACGATCACTTCGACAAGGACGATTCGATTCGTCAGACGCTTTGGAATGGCGGTACTGGCGGCGGCATGCCTAAGGGCTTCTGCAGCGAAGTTGCCACCAGTTGCGGTTACACCGGCAAGGATTGTGAAAATTATTTCGGCACGTATCCCGAACCACCCTATGCTGCCATCGCTCGAGGACTCGGGCTGGTCATTCAGGCCACACACGCCCCGCCGGGCGACGCCAAATACTATGACAATCAGATGGCCGACATCCAGAACTACGGGAAGATAACCATCCATCCCGGCTCTTTCGTGGAATGGGAAGCCAAGATGCCAACAGACCTGCACGGTGAGGGCGATGGCTGGCACGTCGATCTTTGGTGTTCAACCCTCGTCCGCCATCGCTGCGACAATTCATCCGAAGTGGATGTTGCCGAGAAGGTTTTAAGCGCCGCGAACAGTGCAAAGGCAAATTACATCGTCCATGACCAGCCGGTGGGAGTGCATACAGTGCTTGAGAAGAGCTATAGCGCTCCAGGGGGCGGCGACCTGTCAGCTGGCTTTCACACCTACGGCTTGTTTTGGAGCAACGATCACCTCGGCAAAGAAGGATCGTTCCAGGCGTACATCGATGGAAAGCCGATTGCGGACCATCCTGCGCCGATTAATGACCCCTCCTGGGAGAGTGGAGCGTACTGCTATGCCGGATGGATGCAGCAGGCATTGGAAGTTTTTGGTGGCGGCGCAGCAGTCGGCTCGAATACCTCTTCGAAGAACCCTCTTATCATCAAGCGCTTCACAGTTTGGCAGGCATATTGACCCTTGAGGCGCCACTACGTTTGAAGGTGAGACGAACTCACCCTCCCGACAGATGGAAGGGCGAATTCGAGAGGCACGAATGCGTTCGCGCCGGCTCAAGCGAGAGGAAGCGTAAGAAGCGCGTCCATCGCTCGCCAAGCGTTGAACAGGAGGGTCTCGGGGCCGAACTTATAAAGGGGAGCATTAAGACAACCGGGGACGTTTACGTTCAACCCATCGAACAGAGCGTCCTGCAAGCAGTAAACTCGCGCGCCCCGGCGCTGCTCAAAGGGTGGAAAGCTCCTGTCATCGTAATGGGGCAAAAGGGGAGAAACCCGAAAGGCTCTGAAAGGGGGCCTGAAGCAATTCGGCGAAGCTGGAAGAGGAGGAGGCTGTAAGTTATTGATTCGTTGGCTCCTCAGGTAGGACTCGAACCTACCACCCTTCGGTTAACAGCCGTGCGGGTCGCCCCTGCCCTGCCGCTATCGAATGCTATATGTTGTTATAGTTTGTTGGTCTTACCCCTTCCGTCCTTTGCGCCTTTTGCTACCTATGCACCCCAAATTATCATCGATTTTGAAGTGTTGTGGGCACAAAATGGGCACAGTCTATTAGACGGCTTCGGACCCGAAGGCGAAACCACAACCGTCCGCCCAGCATCCCCGCCCATGCCAGAATTGGTTCAGTGAGCGCCTGCCCTAAAAAACCACAGTTGAACCTAGGGCCACTTGTCCGGAAGAACGTGCGAATTTAACAGGTCGACGCAACACCATTCTGAGTGAGAGGTTTCACAGAGGTGGTATTTATAGCACAAGGGAAGCGATTGGAGATTTCCGCGGCGCAGCGGACAGAGATCTGGCGGTGTTGGAAGGCGCGAGAGTCGTTGCATGAGATCGGGCGAGCATTCGGCCGCAAACATGCCTCCATTCATCTGCTGTTATCGCATCATGGCGGGATCGTTCGGCTGTCCGTCGACGCCCACCCCAAGCGCTCGCGGGAGCTGAGCGAGAGGACATTTCGCGAGGAATCGCTTCCGGCTTATCGATTCGTGCAATCGCCGCCCACCTTTCCCCAGCTACCTCAACGGCGAGCCGGGAGCTCGCACGTCATGGCGGCCGTTCTGAGTACCGACTGATTGTGAAGCCTGGAGGTCGGCTCTGCAGCCTGCGGAGTGCATACTGGCACCCCCATGAGCGGTTGCGAAGGATCGTCGTCAGTAAACCGATGCGGGACTGGTCGAATTCAATTGCGGGATCTGGGGTCTCCATACCTCGCAAGCGAAAAACGCAGCCTGACTCGCCCTCGCGAAAGGCGCGACTTTGCTGCGGCCAAAGAGATGTCTAGCGCGCTCGCCGTTTCTTCCATCGAACACTCGGATCCGTAATACTTGTCGACGACGGAGCGCATGGTTGGTTTCAATTTTTCAACTTCTCGCCTCAACAAAGAAAAGGCCTGTTGTTTGAGATAAATTCCTTCGGGTCCCAACGAATTTCGTTGGACACATGTTTCGCTATCGCGCCGCGGCGGAGCGATCGCAAACGAGCGTCGTATTGTTGACGCAACGGCCCTGCGCCAAGAGTAGCGCAGACTCATCCTTCGTCTCGGCACCGCAGGATATTCGCATGAACAGGCAAAGGTCTTTACCGGCCTGCGATTCCAGATCGAAGTCGAACGGCAGCGCTTCGCTCCGACATCGAATGTTGTGTCATTACGCAAGGGCCCTCAGCGCGAAACGGGAACGCCGTGGAATAGCCGATGCAGTTGGGCGGGACGCCGATGAGTAGGATGCCAGAGCTTTATGCCTGCCTCTATGCGAAGGAGTTTCCGGCGCAGTCCCTTTTGCGCTTGCGCCTGGACATAGGATCGCAGGCCTGTGTGGTTCTGGAAGGCGAGCCGCCGCTGCAGACAGTTTGCTCGCTTAACCCTCGCGCACGTGTTTTAGGTGCTGAACGCGAAATGACTCGCGTAGAAGTCGACACACTACCACCCCTGCATATTCTGTCGCACAGGAGGCGGCTGCTAAGACAGCGCTATTGGAATCTGCTGGCGCGTTCTCTCCCCGTATTGAGGAACCACCAAATATCACGGCTCACTTCGTTTAGAAGGAGAATGCATGGATCGAAGGATAGAAGGTTGCTGCTTTGCGACGGCGGAGTCCTCTGTAACGCCTAGGCGCTAGAATCGCGACATGAAGAAGCTCGCTCTTCAGAATTCGAGCCCGCAATCCGCCTCGGCCGCGGAGGGCTTCTTCCGCTCCGGGACCAATCGCTTCGTTCATCCAATAGCACGGATTGCACTCACAGACACCTTCGAATTCGATCCCTTGGACAGAAAAGTTTCTTGCCAATCAGCAAGTTTAGATCCTGACCGAGAGTTATGACGTTCCGTCGCGTGAGCCCTGGCGATTTTCTAATCATGCCGAGTTCCCGACAGACTTGTTGAAAGACTTCACTCGAGAAGAATGTAATTTGACCCTTGTGGTCTTCCTTGTAGTCAAAGAATCGATCACCGCGGACTCCACGGCCCGCGACACATTCAATCACACTAAATTCCTGCAACGGACTGGTTCCGGCCGGCCGCGGCGATCAAAGAAATTGTGCCCGGGCGAAATATATAGGTGCTCAATGGAAAAAGATGCCATCTTAGTTCCCAATCACTTTGAAGATCGAATCTGACGATCGAAACGAAATACGTATCGAAGCAAGCCTGCGTTTATGCAGAGTAGGATGGTTGAAGCTGCAGCCGCAGGCACGAGAGTTCGCATCGCACCGCTCAATAGGGATTCCATCGATACCACTATGAAGGTCAGCTATTCTGGTGAGGCACAGGGTAAAACAAATTGATTCTTATTCAATGCCACTAAATATGTAAGTAGTTCCAGGCAACTGTCTTGAGGGTGCAGAAGGAACTTCGTCCGTCAGCCGTAACTTGTATCGACCTGCGCCTCGCCAACGATCATGTGCGCCTGCACCCCCGCGCTACAAGAGAAAGAGCCAAGTGATGGTCAGGCGCAGGAGGTGCTGAGTCAATCCGGTTATCTTTCCGCCAGCGATCCCCATCTGCACTTCGGTCTAGGTGCCGCGACAACCGCTGACATTGAGATCCATTGGCCATCGGGCTGGTTGAGAAGTATTCTGCACTCGCCGCCGGTCAGCTTGTCACAATCCGGGAAGGCGTAGGCATCGTAAAGAGACGTCCCTTCGGCAAATCCTGACATCCCTCTACGGATCGAAACATTCAGGAGGGCTTAAATAACACTGGAGTTTATCGGTGGCACATCAGTTTGCAAGGTGGCGCTCAAAGAATCGAGCGATGACGTCGTAAGCTTCGCGTGATTCCGGCAGATCAGAGTTGTACCAGAATGCGTGCGGCAGGCCGTCCCATACATGAAGTTCGGCATCCACGCCTGCGCGTACCAGAGCATTGTGCGTGTCGATGGCTGAACTGAATTCAAACCCGCGTGTGCTCGTTAAGAGTAGCGTCGGCGGAAATTTCGCGAGAACACCCGACGAATTGATCGGAAAAACCAAAGGGTCTTTTAGATCTGCATCGCTCAAGTAACCGAATCCGCCACGCACAGGCGCAGAGGGACGGCTAGCGCTCCTGGGCAGCATTGTCATTCCATTCAGGGGACCGGCTAAGTGCGCGGCGTCTCCCGCGAACATATCACCCAGCGAGGCGCAAAGCACTCCTGCAGCAGCGGGACTTGGAAGCTTATGTTTTTGGAACCAAGCGATAGACATCCCTGTAAGCATTCCGCCGGCTGAACAGCCGTAAAGACCGACATGTTCAGGGTCGTATTTTTTCAGGAGCTCCTTGTACACTTCAGCGACATCTTCACTCGCTGCAGGAAATTTGTTCTCTGGCCACATGCGGTAATCAAGGGTGATTACTTTGATCTTTGCTATTGCTGCTATTGGAATGGATTCGATGAGTGCAGAAGTCCGGGCACCGGATACAAAGCCGCCGCCATGGACATTGATCAGAACATTATTTCGATTTTTAGACGATACTCCACCTTTTGGTGTCACAATATCGGTGCGAATTCCAGCGATTGTCTGAGACTCTACGTCAACTGAATACCGGCGGCGCATCGGTCCCAGAAACCCGTTCATGATTTGATCTTGATGGGCGCGAAAACCTTGGAGGTCATCCGTTTCGCTTGGCCCTCCTCGAAACGGATGATCTCGGATCAGGTGAATCATGTATGCTCGCGCCTCTGGACTCAACAGACTGGACAGAGGCACGGAAACATCGCGAATGACGACTGCACCATCCGATGATGCGTTATCTGAATCCGCGCGCACGGAGGTGAGGCGCACAGTGGCTGCCAGAGCACATGCAACGGCGATCGAAGCTAGTAGCTGGTTGCTGTTCTTCATCTCAGTTCTGTGCCTCTCCTAAAACTTCCTCATCTTTTGCCCGAGTGGATCAGAATCCCGAAGCGGTGCGATATTCTTTGCAGTGAAAAGGCACGATCTGTTCATACTGTCGGAGTGCGGTGCGGACGAAATGCCGCTCACTTGAAATACGTTAGGTTAAAAGCCTCAGACATCGCCTTGTTCCCTGCATCGTTGGGGTGAATGTGGTCACCGGAATCGAATTCTGCCCGTAGCGTAGTGCGGTGTCGTGGATCGCTCGTCGTTTCATCCAGGTCCACAACTGCGTCAAAGGCTCGGCTCGACCTGATCCATTCGTTCACTCGCTGCCGAGTCGCCTCGCCGGCAGGGGTGGCCAGCCAAACGCCTTCTTCCGCGGTAATTGTTGCTCCCATCACTTTGATTCCGTGGCTGTGCGCACGTTCGATAATCTGCCTATATCCGAATATCAAATCGTCCGCGGTGAGCGCGTCAGGAGCCACGATCTGACCATGGATGTTGATATCGTTAATACCCTCAAGCAGAATGACCCATCTGACTCCTGCAGAATCGAGTACATCGCGCTCAAACCGAGCGAGTGCACTGACGCCTGCGCCATCCCTCAACACCTCGTTGCCCGAGATTCCTTTGTTCAAGACTGAGATATTTTTGGTGCCTTCATTGTCGCCCAACCTTTTAGCGAGCAAAGAAGGCCACGCCTGGTCTGCGTCAGTGGTTGTACTGAAGCCGTCCGTGATCGAATCTCCGAGAGCGACAACCGCAAAGGCATCTGCCGGTGCGACCACGTCCACTGCACCTAACCAGAGATAAGCGTAGGTCTCACCTGCATTGGGCATGCTCTTGTCTGCTGTAGCGTCGCCTTTTGAGATATAAGCCTTGTGCAGGCCCAGAGGGTGGCTCGTGGGAGGCCCGGTGTCCTTAGGGAGATACAAAGATACAGCCAAATCGCTGAAAGGCTTAAACTCCAGATCCACTGGATCACTGACTACGATGACTCCAGGCTGCAACTTGACGGCAGGCCTTCCATTGAAGGTCAGCTCACGGTCACTCCCGCTTACAATCTCAGAACCGCTATTTCTCATCCCAAGATGAGCGGCGCCGATTGTTAGTGCATTTTTCCCCACTGCGTTCGATACCTGTATGCGAACTCGGCGCCCTCCGATGCTGGTATGAACGATCATCCTGATAGTCTGATTTTCCAGCTTAGCCGGCACTTCCATTTTTGGACGCGTGCCGCGAAGTTTTGAGAAATCAGGCATCTTAAGTCCCGGAGGGACAACGGGAACTTCCATAACACTGGGGGCGAGATCAAGCGCTGTGGCCCAGGTTGACACCCAATGTTCTCCGGAGGAACTTGGCACTCCTTCTGCGGGTGCGATGGCGGCAAACGTCAACGTGGCGAATAAGGCGATTCCAATTGCTTTGACAAGCTTCATGTGTTCTCCGAAGTACGGCCGTTGAGCTTTATCGTTGGCTCGGCTTATCTGCGGTGTGCCGAAGGATCATTGATCCGGCGCTACCGTACGAACTGGAATCTAGTAGGCAATAGGAGGCATCATATCCACGATTCCCTTCACGATCGCTTTTTCCGCACAGCCGGGTTGCAGCTTTGATGAGAGGACTTCAAACGTGTAATGACCGTACGAGGCATCGTCTGGAATATACCCGGAACTCGCCATCCCATTCGTGAGTGTCGCCATCATGGTCTTGGCGTATGGAGATTCCCTCTTCAGCCGTTGAGCTATTTCGTTATAGACTTCTGCATCGACCGATCCGATCGCCACATCGCCGATCATCAATAGCCCCAGACGAATCTCAACAGGTTTGCCTTCTGTGTATGTTCCCGCTATTCCTCCCCGTCCTTGATTCGTTCTAACCCGACCGGGGCAGGAGGCAATCGTCTGCTTGGCGTACATTCGCACTTCAGACGTTTTCGGGTGCGCGGTTCTCATTACGTGCATCACCTCTTCACCGAGGAGTTGGCCCATTGAAAGAATCATTTGCTTCTGTTGGTTCATAAGCTTGGCGACGGTGGGGTTTTCGCGATCCAGCCCTTGTCCCCCAGGCGGCATTGCGTTACTGATGTCCTGGCCTCGGCTCGCAAAGTCCTTGATCCTGATTTCGCGGAGATCATACGTCTGCTGGAAATAGATAGGGTTCTGATCGCCTGATGCGCCCTCTGACCAGAGAGCCACTACCTTGTTATCGAAGGAGTCTTCAATGTATCGCGAGGAAGCGCCGGGAATGTCTCCACTGATCAAGTCCAGTGTTCCAGTTATGACCGCATGCACCGCGTAGTTGTAGTAGACGGCGATGGGCTCGCCAGTCAGGGTTTCAAACTTGATGACCGCAACGGTTTTATCGGACAGGCCACCGTAGTTCGCACCCTCCCACCACGTTCTTTTTTCTTCGTCGATCATGTCACGCTGCACGTTAATGTAGGAAAGCCCTGTCCCGTAACTCATGCGGGCTGGTTGCAGCTTATCCTTGGCCATCTTTGCCGAGTTGAATACGAGGTCTGCATAGCCCGGAGCCATCTTGAAGGGCACACTGTGCGAGTGGGTGGCCGTAATCAAAACGTTAGTGGCCGGAATGCCAAGTTCCCTTTCCAACCGTTGACTCACTTTTTGCCAGAGTTCTGTTGGCACAGCTCCTGCATCCAGCGTGATGAGAGCCGCGCTCGTGGTTCCATTGTCAAGAACAATAGCCCTGGCATAAATCTTGTCCAACACGCCTTTATATTGCTGTGGAAGTTCGTTCTGCGCCGGAGTTACGTCGACTTTCGATGCTCCAACCTTGAGAGGACCGGATTTGATTTCTTGAGCTTGAATTCCAACAGCAACGCAAAGCCACATGATCAGCGATACTGCGGTTAAATATCCCTTCATTGCTTGTCTCCTGTATGACACCGTTAGATAGAACCCTGGGCAATCTATGTTGGCGGCGATCGCGATCATGTTGATCGACCTGTTGTTGCAATGTCCGTATCATTCGCGCGTTTCGAAGAGCCGATCGACTGAGGTGGCAAGCCCATGAAGAACGTCTCGCAACTCCACATCCTGCATTGAAGGCGTAGCGCCGACCTGTGTTGTAACCCAGGCCGCAAAACGATTGGCAGCTTCGCTGATTGTGCCGAGTGGCTCGCCGCGGATGTACAGGTGAGCCATGCACGCCGTGAAGGCATCGCCCGCTCCCACTGTGTCTGCAACTTCCACGCGCAGTCCCATGTGTTCCACAAATTCATGCTCGGATACCAGGAAGCTTCCATTTGCGCCTCGCGTGAGGCAGATTAGTTCAAGATCGAACATTCGCCGCAAATTGATAACCTGTTGAATTTCACTGCTCCCATCGATGTTGAAGAGATCAGAAACTATGCTCAATTCCTCAGCATTGAGTTTGGCAATGTGGGCCAGTTGGAAAGACTCCCAGACTACTTCCTTGGCATAAAACGATTCTCGAAAATTCAAATCATATATTCGAAGAGCCTTTTTCGCGGCATGGAGAAATCGGCGAATGGTGGCACGCGAGCTGGCCGATCTTTGCGCGAGAGATCCAAAACAGACGACATCTGCTTGTGATGCCAAGGTCTCCCAATCCGCTGTCCACTCCAGAAAATCCCACGATACGCAGTCCTGTATTTTGTACCGAGGCTGCCCTCCCGGATCAATTTGCACGCTCACTGTTCCTGTCGGATGACTTGCGTCATCTTGTACGTAGGCTGCATCGAGATTCAGGGCCTGAATGGCTTCGCGAATCTCTTTCCCGAGTTCGTCGGTCCCTACCTTGCTCGCAACCAATCCCCGATCTCCGAGAAGATTTGCCATGTACGCAAAGTTTGCCGGCGCGCCGCCTATCTGTTTGCCTGATGGCAAAAAATCCCAGAGGACTTCTCCCAATCCAATCGCGGTCGCAGGCTGCTTCGTGAACCGTCTCGCAAATTTGTTCATTCGGGTTCCCTACGCTAGAAGACTCAAAATTAGGCGTATTGATTTTCGAGGTCTTGCTCTGCCAGTGCTGCCATTCTGAAGAGTGTGAGGTCTGCGGCTCCGGCCAACGTCTTGTGCCAGCTAGCAACCGCAGCAGGTAGCCACAAAAGTGAACCCCCACGACACATGTTCTCACTGCGAAGGGAGAGCGGGCATTGCCGAGAGTTGATTTCATGTGAGACCGCTCATGGCCGTTCATTGCTGCGTACAACCAGGTTGATACAGCTGGTGCCGTATGCACCTGGTCTTTCCATGGATGTGCTGCGGCGCACTCGGATCGTTGTGCGCCGCATTCGTGCGTCTAGAGATGAAGCCCCTTTAGTACGTGAGCCTCAGAGCAAGCTGCACAGTACGCGGCAGACTGCTTTGATGATTCACCACACCGAAAGAGGGGCCGAGACCTACTCCTGGTTCTGCGAACTGAGGATGGTTGAACAGGTCAAATATCTCGCCGCTGAACTTTAGCTTCGTTCTTTCAGTTATGTCGAAGGATTTGTTCGCGGAGAAATCGAAATTGGCGACTCCCGCGGCTCGCAGGCCCGAGTCAACCCGAGATTCATTGCCGAATGAGAAAGGTCCAGGCTGTGAGAAGCAACTGGTGTTGAACCATTGCTGGGCCTTGACGATCCGGTTGCCCGACACGTGCTTTGAACATCCCTCGGCATAGTTCGGGCGGATGATTCCGTTCCCCGGGCCGAAACCTGGAGTTCCGCCGCCAAAGAATTGGGCAAGCGTATTTGGGTTTGCGGTTAGAGCGATTGGAACACCGCTCCTGAAGGTTGTAATTCCATTCACGCGCCAGCCGCCAATGATGGAGTTCGTCACTCCGCTGATATTGGAAAGGTACATCTGGCCGTGACCGAAAGGTAGATCCAGACCATAGTTCACGACCAGGTTGTGACGGATATCCTGCTGGCTGACCGATTTTTCAGCTTTGATGTTGTACAGATCCTGTACGAGCCCCGTACCTCCTTGTCCATCCAGAAAGGCGCTGGTGTTATCCGTGTTGCTGATAAGTTTTGCATAGGTGTAGGCGGCCTGTACCAAGCCGCCATGGTTGAAACGTTTGGTTAGGCTTGCCTGGAGCGCGTTGTAACTGGAAGCGGCGATACGAGCATCCTGCTGCAGCACGCCAAGAGGATACTGGGGATAAGGCATCAGCAACCTGCCCTTCAGGATGGTGGGGCCACCAGCCACAGATCCGGCAGGCAGCGCACCGTAGAACGGATTCGGAACCGGTGTGAGCAGATCGTTGCCCATAGAGAGGTACTGGTCAGGAATCTGATTAAGCTGCAACCCAGAACCGGTATAAGGAGAGGCAATAATGAGATGCGTTCCCTTCGATCCCGCGTACGCAAGACTGGCTGTTGAATTCGCACCGAAGCTCCGCTCGAGCGCGAGATTCCATTGTTGCGAGTAGCCGAGGGGCTGGTCTCCGGCGCGCGCCCAGACGCCTCGTCCCAGCAGGTTATCCACGCCTACCTGAGAGTGTCCGAGAGCCGGTGTAACTCCGGTTGGGAAGGGGTTACCAACGGTAGCCTGTAACGGTTGGCCAGCCGTATTCTGATTGGTTGTAGCGGAGCGGGTAAGCGAACTGAGCTGCGGACCATCCTGATCCAGAACAGCCGGGAAGAAGGAGATGCCATAGCCGGCGCGCAGGACGCTCTTTGAATCAAAGCGGTATGCTGCACCCAGACGAGGCGAGAACGTCTTCCAATGGAGCGACTCCTCTCTGCGCGAAGGGTGCAGCGGTGAATTTAATAGCGCGGCTTGCCCCTTGAGTTCCACATTTTCGCCCAGCGGATTTGTGTACGAGTTGATGCCGCCGATGGTCAGAGGGGCATTGGGGACAAAAACAGCGCCAATGTCATGTTCTTCTGAAAACGAGCCGGGTTGTTCCCAGCGGAGCCCCGCGGTAACTGTCAGATTCGGAGCTGCCTGATAGGTATCTTCGACGAAGACCCCGTAGTTATGCAGGAAGGCGTATGTGGGAAGAAAGAGCGTTGTGCTCGTGCTTGATGGAGAGCCGAGCAAGAATGAGGCCAGGGCGTTGCCCGATCCCTGAACGTTAGGGTTTCCAGTGAAAGCAGGCAGCGACGTGAGAGTGATGCCACTGCTTCCGCCGTAGGCTTCCCACAGTACTTGCCGCCAATTACCGCCGGACTTGATGGTGTGTTTTCCGAGGATCTTGGTGAAGCTTCCAACCACCGCCCAGACGTTGTTGTTCCAATGCAGCTGCGAGAGGTTGGGCCCCACACTGTAGCCCTGTATCGCCAAAGCAGGAAGAGACCAGTTCACGCCGCTCGCGGACTGAACTGCACCATAATTCGCATTGATGGTCGACATATCGAAGCCGTTGCTGAGCGGATCCTGGAAGTTGTAGTTCTCCAAATAGGAGAGCCGAAGTTCAGCAATTGATGTTGGAGTGAAGACGTGATTGTCCCCCAAAACGGCTTCCTGGGTATAGTTGCCGGTGGGCCCAGCGCCCGTCTTGTTGCCGAAGGGATCAACCGATACATTGTGCGGATTCCAGAAGGTGTAGCGTGTGAAGACGGTATCCTTCCCCAGGCTGGCGTCAATGCGCGCGTTGTATTGGGTTTGAACTCCGACAGCGGGAACCGAGACAAACGTGTTGTTGGTGTAGGGAGTTTGCTTTACCAGAGATTCATTCGGCGCCTCTAGTTGAAGAATTTTAAGAGCAGCCGGATCGATTCTGCCAGCGATGCTATTTCCAGGGAAAGGCAGTCCTGTTGCCGGATCGTAGATGGTCTGCGGGTCTGCGGAGAAGTCGCCATTGAGTTCGGCAGTGGTGGGCATGACGTAACTCGCTGGGGAGGCAGAACTCAAGGACTCGTGTTCCCATGAGAAGAAGAAGAAGAGCTTGTTTTTCAATGCAGGGCCGCCAAGATTGGCGCCGTATTGGTTCTGATGGAGCGGTATCTTGCCCAAGCCTGCATGATTTGAAAACCAGTCGTTTGCATCAAGGGCTGTGTTGCGCAGATACTCGTACGCACTTCCATGAAACTGGTTGGTACCGCTTTTAGTGGAGATCTGAACCACACCGCCACCGTACCCGCCGAATTCCGCGCTGACATCATTGGTCGAAACCCTGAACTCACGGACTGCATCTTGAGTCGGCACAAGAGTGTTCACATTGTTCTCAGAGATGTTGGATCCTACTCCGTCGATGAAGAAGAGGCTCTGTCCGCTGAACGCACCACCGATCTGATAGTTTCCGTAGGAGATGGCCTGGGTATTCGCACTGACCTGGCCTGTTCCGCCGTTTGCCATGGTGCTGCCCGCGGTTCCTCCGCCCGGAATAACACCCGGTACAAAATCAAGAAGATTATTTACATTGCGTCCATTCAGAGGCGCTTCCTGCACCTGCAGTCCTTCAATCACACCGCCCAGTGTCGCACTGTCGGTTTGAATGTCCGCACTTGCGCTTGTGACAGTGACCGATTGAGAAACGGCTCCGACCTGCATCGTAAGATCGACTCGGGTAGTTCCCCCGATGCTCACCTCAACCTGGCTATTCGTTGAGGACTTGAAACCCAGGTTAGTGGCTGTGATGGTGTATGTCCCGGGATTCAAATTGATGAAGGTGTAAGTGCCACCCGCCCCGGTCACAGCCGTCTGCTCTGCGTTGGTCCCCTTGTTCGTGAGTTGAACCTGCGCGCCTGCCATCACCGCGCCAACGGAATCCGTCACGGTTCCGACGATGCTGCCATAGCTTGTTTGAGCTCTCATCGAACTTGAGCTGACAACATAGCCGATCACAACGAGCGCAAGCCAGACGTAGTTGGATAACGATCGATACGAAGTGCACTTTTTAGGACTCTCTGATGAAGCAAGATTCCCCGAGATCTCAAACATACTGCCTCCTAGAAGTGTTGACCCTGTGGCACTGCGCCCTTCGGCTTGATGCGCGTAATTCCGGACATCCGCGATGTCTCTCCAATTGGTGGTGGGATTTCGGCTTCCCTCGCCAGTAGGCATCGAAGCCTGAGAAGCGCCACGCCATTGCCCTGAAAATTTGAAGAAACTCAAAATCTGAGCTCAGTCATCCTGAAGAGAACTTCTATGCGCCGCGAGAGGCAATTGTCAACGATTAATGTAGGGCATTCTATAAAAGCTCCCTATACATTTATAGGTGGGGATAAGGTTCAGTTGCATGAATACGCTTTCAAAGACGGGCGGATAGAGGTGTAAGTCTTCCCAGAACCGCGCCTGGAGCGGCAGGCTTCCTTTGCCGGGACATTCACGGCTTTTGGGACCCAAGATCGGCCTCAAAGGAAGATCTGGCCCTCATTTCCCTTTAGCGCCAAATACATGCATTCCGCAGGATCGCCGAACGATCATCTGGCATCCGAGCAGAACATCCCGTGGAGGCAAATCGGGGTTAGAGATACGATCAAGCATCACTGCGAGCGCGATTCTACCGATGTCTCGACACGGTTGGTGCTGCGTCGTAAGAGGCACAGGCAAGAGGCTTGCATATTTCACGTCATCGATCCCGACGATGCGGATATCCTCTGGGATTCGCTGCCCAATCGAGATAAGAGTGTGCATCAATTTGCCGGCGGTAAAATCGTTGGCGCATAGAAACGCGTCGGGGCGATCGCTTTTCAAAATGGCTTTGACGAACTTCTCATCCGATGCATCTCCCAGGTGCACGGAATCTCGAAAGCCGCCTTCGGAGAGCGACTTGAATGCCTCACGATAGCCAGCAATCCGCGCGTCGACTGTCGCCGCTGAATTGGGCCGGGCAAAAAACGCGATACGCTTGGCGCCCGCACGAATCAGATGTTCGGTAGCCAGATACGAAGTACGCCGGTTGTCGATTCCTACAAGATCGTACTTACTCCGCCGCGGATAGGGCTCAAGGCATCGGTCGAGAAGAACTACGGGGATTCGAGCCTTATCCAAGGCTTCGACGATTCGGTGATTGGCCTGAATCCTTCCAGACGAAAACTCAACCGGAGCAAAAAATACTCCAGAGACTTTTTTCGAGATGTAGTAATGGCACAATTGCTCTGCAACTGCTTCGTTCTCGTTCTCTTTCGATGCGGAGTTTCCCCAGAGCAGCGAATGTCGAAGTGCTTCCTGGGATTCCATCATGCCTTTGCAGATTATTTCGAAGATTTCAGTCTGGCCGAGCTCGGGAATCAGCAATCCGAAAACATGGCTTTTAGAACTGGAGTTTTGGGCTACGAACGTTCCTGAACCGACACGGCGCACAACCAGACCCATCGTCTGAAGTTCATGCATGGCGCGGAACACCGTCATTCTCGATGCTCCATAGCGCCTGACCAATTCCGTCTCACTGGGCAGCCTTTGTCCTGGAGCGTAGCGGCCAGACCGAATGTCCTCTTGAACCTTTTCGAGGATGTCTTTGTATTTGTGATTCGCCATTACGTTGTCTACTTTCCAAAACTCAATACAGCGCTTATCGGCCTCACCGCGGAATACAACACCCTATATTACCCTATACAACATATAGGGAACCTTTAAATCGGAAATCAGTTCCTACAATGCAGCATCGGAGGTGGTATTCCAGACCGGCGCAGCAGCAAATTGCCAACATCCCATTCGGCCAGCAGGGATTGGAGGAATGATACGGGCGGGGCCTACTCTGCGAAAACCGCGCGCTCATGTGGCTCGCCGCCGGGTTTCAAATTCAAACAACGGCACGATTCCAGGCGGCTTCAGTAGCCAAGCTGCCGACTCCGCTGGATGGTGTCTCAGCCCGCTATAAGTTGCCTTAGGAATTGGGAACTCTCTGAAGCGAGTTCCTCGGGCGAAACGTCCAGACCTGCCCACAGATAGCCCGGACTCTCTTTTTCTTGGACTCTGTAACCGAAACCTTCAATCATAAGATAGCCCTGGTAATCCATCTCCTGCAGCGTGGAGATGATTTCAGCAAATGGCACATGTCCGCGGCCAAGAGGTCCTCGATCATTTTCGCTTGCATGGATGTGACTCAGCTTTGGCCCCAACGAGCGGATCGCGGTGGAGATGCTCCTCTCTTCTATATTGGCGTGGAAGGTGTCAACGGTAACGCCGATATGAGGATCGCCAATCAGATCGCACAGCCTCGCGGCTTCCTCCGCCGTCCGGATGAAGAACGTTTCCGATCGATTTACTGGTTCGATCGAAAGCCGTACGCCGGTAGCCTCAAGAACATCCTTAAGATCCCGGAACACCTCGACCGCCCACGACCATTCGTCTTCTGTCGGACGATGTTCAGGCAGATAGCCAATAGGAGCGAACAGCGGACCTCCGATCAACGTTGCACCCATGGCGCCCGCCGCCTCGATGCATCGCTCGAGATGCCGGATAGCTTTCAGCCTGATCTCCTGCTCCGGACTGATCGGGTTGATACCCCGGGGCAGAATCGCGCAGACTGTGCACTCCAGCCGGCTCTTCAAGAAAGCTTCCCTGATGTTTTCGATCTCTAGCTTATCGGGATCGAACATGGGAACTTCCACCCCTTGAAGACCTAGTTCCTTCATGGCCGTCAGGAGTTGAAGATGAGAAGACTTGAAGCTCGAAGTCCAGGCAAAGGCGCTAATCCCAATTTTCATTCGAATCCTCTGCACGATCGCGCCTCATCTGCGATCGCGTTGCACCCAGGCGTTTTCTCCTGGTCTATTTGCGTACCAGAGAAATCAAAGCATGTTCTCCCAGACCGATGCAATCTGCAGCCATACCTTCTTTACGGGAAAAGAATCACGCGGGCCGCAAGCCGTCATCGTGCGGATATCTGCTATCGCCTGGTGAAACGCCTCAGCAGACTGATTCGGTAGTTGGTGTTCGAGCCGCCACAAAGTCACCCAGAACAGTCGATGAGAAGCGGTAAAGCGCGGCTGCGGACGTCTTCGTCTCAGAACCTCTAGCGGGTGCCGAAGCTCCGGATTTTCCAAGAGCAGGTCATGGCGAGAGCGAAAGAAGCGGAAAGATAAGGTCGACAGAAGTGTCAGCAGCCAAAGCACTAAATCAGTTTCGCACAAATTCAGGCAAGGAGATGCATCGTCGATATGCCTGATTTGAATGCAGATCAGCATTTTAGCGAGCCCAATTATTCTGGCGAGCTACCATAGAAAAATGCTGAGTTTACTCAATGACCTTAAATATGTAGATAATTCCGGACAACTGTCTTGATATTGTAGAAGGAGCTTCGTCCATCAGCCATAACTCGTATTGACCCGGTCGCAGGGTTCCAGGCAAAAGTCTAACGGCAACAAAGTGCAATTGCCCTTGCGCCTTCACATCGAGAGTCTCTTGATGGAATACTGGCTCTGATCCGCGAACAATTGTCACAGTTCGACGTGATTGCAATTCATTTCGTACCTCAATTTGTAGCTCTATCGGTTGCTTCTCCCCATGCAAGTTCAGCTCCGGGGTGCTGCTTTCACTGCGCAAAACTCCTGCCGATAAAAAGAACACTTGAGGCTTGGCTTGTGCAGGCTGCGCTTGTGAAGAATTGGCTGCTGCCGACTGGCCTTCCACCAGGGGGCCAATACGAGGCCCACGATTCCATACGATAGGGCGAACCAGGACAAATCCAATGGCAGCAATCGCCAAGGACGCAAATGCTACCGTGAGCATCGGTGCGGCTGTCACACGATGTAATAACGTGTTGAATCTCGATGGCGTCCGCGATTTCAGCAGCTGTGCATTGCTGGCTTTCGCGTTCTCAAACTCAGCCTGCAATTCAGGAGAACGCTCGATTTGCAAATTCAACTTATGCGACAGAGCATACGGTAATGTGCCCTCTATCTCTCGTGCGATAAGTGCCGCTTTACTTTGTTGCATTCTCTCGTAGAACCCATCGTCTAAGAAAAGACGCTCTTCCATAGCCAGAGCAAGCTCTTCCTCGCACTCTCCAAGCAGGAATGCCTCCATTTGTAGCTGGCTAAAGATAATCCTTCTCCTCACTCGACTTTGATTGGGTCGATGCATCTGCAGCCTGCGTCAGTTTGGCCCTGAGCATAGCCTGCAGATCAAAAATGCGCTTCCGAAGTGTGCCGATGCTAAGTCCCATTTCTTCTGCCAGCTTCTGCCGCTCACGAATGCGCCGGATGCCCTTTCCTTCGTGATACCTTAGCAGCATGGATCTCTGAGCGACAGGCAACGTAGCCAGTTGATTTTCCATTAAAGTTTCCATCCATCGATCGGAGTGGTAGGAACTTTCTCTCTCGCTCAATGTGTGTTGTGTGATCGATTTATTACGTTCTAATTCAAAATAACAGTTTTGCTCCCGCAGGCTGCGCGCCTGTTCTTCGCATACGACGAGCCGTGCCATCCCCAAAGCAAATGCCTCTATGTTCTCAATCGACAGGCCCTCGGAGAGCTTGCACGCGAGGCGGTTGACCACTTGATCGGCCAGGTCTTCCGGATGATAGGAACGATGCCGCATGAAGAACAGAACAAGACGTCCGTGCAGGCGACGATAGCGTTCGACCGCAGCCTCCTCTTCCACGTGTAGTGATCGGAGAAGCCCATCAAAGGTTTCCTGCGTCAACTCCCAGCGGCTTGATCGAGATTGAGTTTGCATGACAATTCAATTTGAAAACGGGCGCCAGTCTCCCGATAGGGAAAAGGCTCCCCAGTAGTATGGCGCATTCCATTGAGGACTCGCAGCCATCTCCTGCTGCGCCTGTTTGAGGCTTTGAATAGGAGAGCGATTCCTGACCAGTGCGCGGTAGAAATAATTCATGAAAACGCTGCTGGCCTCGTCATCCACAGGCCAGAGCGTGCCGACTACCGTCGAGGTTCCGGCCGCAAGAAAGGCATTGTCCAGAGCCAGCTTGCCTTCCCCTGGCACAAATTTACCCTCTCCGGAATTGCACGCGCTCAATACCACAAGCTGTAGTGGAGCCTTCATGTGAAGTACATCCGAATACGACAGAATTGATGATTTCGCTGACTGAGAAGAAGCGTCCTCGCTTCCCAGCACCAGTCCAGAAAGCTCAAGATGTGTATCCCGGTAGACGGCGTGCGTAGCAAAATGCGCTACATTGTAGGAACTCCAATTCAATGCAAGGGCCTTTGCACGCGACGCAGACGCGCCCGTAAATATCCTGGTATTTCGCTCACCAAATGTCTCTCGAATCGAAACCGCTTCCTGTCTGGCAAAGGGCAGCGCAGCAACTAAGGTAACTCGTTCGAGTTCAGGCTGCTGTGTACGATCCGAGGTGAATTGAGCTTGCGTTTGACTTGCTCCCGCGGGATCCGCAAAGACCACAGCCTGCAAAGGTGAGCCCGTTAGGGCTTTACTTGCAGACCTGAATGCAAAGGTTGCAGATGGTTCCGCCGCAAGTTGCAAATGCTCTCCGAGATAGCCTCCCGACGCCGAGGGTAGTGCAGCAAACGAGAGAGCAAAAAGTGCCCCATCTTTTACGATCAGCAGACGATGAATCCCAGCTGGAATTTGCATGGGCAAGAGCGTATGGCGCAGCACCTGTGCTTCTCTGAATGCAATAGTCTGAGTTTTCACAATGGCCTGGCTAAGCTCAGCGGCGGAATTATCGGTCTTCATCGAGAGGGGTGATAACAGCGCTTCCAAGTATCGCTTCGTCTGGTCCCTCAAAACTGCTTCAGAAGGCAATGCACGCGAAGAAACTTCTTTGCGCGTGATCATCCAGACGTGACTGCTTTTGTCTCCCAGCCAAAACGCCAGCAACGCTGTATGAGTATCCAGACGCTGCATCACATCGGCCTCAGAGAGTGGAAGCACTGCAGCAGCAAGCGAGCTGCTCAGGCCGCTTTGTTCCGCCTCTCTCTCAAGCCTCTCTCGTTCCTGCAACAACATATCCACGTTATCCGTGTACGCGGCGTTTTGCTTTCTTTGCACGGATAGACTCAATCGACTGCGCTCCTGAACCAGCTTCCTTTCGTTCTTGTCGATGCGTTCGAGAAGTTCATGTGGAAACTCAGCATGCATGCCCGAGGCTGCCGCCTGATCTAACAGAGAACGCGCGCGTCCTCGTTCAGCAGCATCAAAAGCCGCGCTAACATTACCCCGCCTCAACTCCGTTTGAACACATAGATCGTAGAGTGCATGGCGTGAAGAAAAGAAAGAGAGGCGCAAATCAGCATCCGTAATCCCGGTGCGAACCGATTCCAATGCCGACATGGCTTCCCGGCAGTGTTCACTGGCCAGAGGTAAATTGCCTAAATGAATTGCCGCTCGCACCATCCCACCCAGCGCAATCACATGATCAAGCCCGTCGCCACGCTGTAGCGCAATCAAGTCTGCATGTTTCCATTGCGCGGCAGCATCCCTCCAGTGGTTCTGCTGCGCATCCACGTCCCCTGAGCTTGCATATATAGCTGAGAGCAAGTCGATAACCTGGATTCGCTCAGCCTTCTCCACCGCTTGATCTATGTGCTGCTTTGCTTTGGTAAGCTGTCCCGAGTGCATTTCGCTCACGGCAAGCCCGCGAAGAAAATACACCTGCTCGCGATCCAGAGAACTCTTCGCCGCCTCCTCAGCACCAAGCGCAAAGGTCGTCCGGGCACCAGCCAGGTCGCCCTTCGCCAGTCGCATCTCGGCTCGATCTTCCAAAGTCTGAATCTGACCATAGGCGTTTGGAGTGTGTTTCCAGACTTCGTCCGCGTGGTCGAATGCTCGATTGGCCTCTTCAAAACTGTGAAGTTCAGTGCAGACCGCTCCCAGGTCACTCCACGCGAGTCCTTCAAGGAAACCGTCGCCGACTCCGGTCGCAAGCGTCACGGCGCGAAGATTGGCCTCGTATGCCATGCCGAGCTGGCCGGACGCGAAGGCAATGGCGCCGCGTTCCGATTCGAGGGCAAGTTCGCCCCTGCTGTCGGTGTTCTGTTGGGCCAAGGGAATTGCCGCCTGGACGTCTGCAAGAGCGAGAGCGTTGTGACCCTGGATTCGTTCGACCTTGGCTCGGTTTTCCAGGACGACCACGCGATTGTAGATGTCCTCGGTCTGCTCAAACAGCCGTAGCGCTTCGTTATATTGCTGAAGTGAATCGTCATACTTTGCCTGTTTGGCGTAAATGAATCCGGCAGTCTTATACGCGTTGGCCGCCTCTACCGCATTCGAGACGGCGATATGTGAAGCATGGTCGAGAAGCTCAGGCAATCCGGCCAGTGCAGTCGCGCCATCGTTGAGCGGGAATGCCTGGGTGTAGGCCTCCAGCGCGAGTACCCTGGTCAGCTCTGTTTCATCGCCGGTCGCGCGCCATTGTGCCTCAGCCTGTTTGAGCAATTGAATAGCCTTGTCTGGGTCTCCTGGAGTGTGGCTGAAGGAGAGTGCCGAGGCTTGCGCTACGTCGCGCTCGGCTTGTGCGACCGAGAAGTCCGCGGGAGTCGACGGACGCAAGGTGCCGGCGCGAATGCGAACGTCTGCGATCCGTTTGCTTTTGTTGGCAATGATGAAGGAACCGGTTCGATCATTGTCCTTAAAAGGAGCTTCAGATGATTTCTGGGGGAGCGCCAGGCCCGTAGAACGGAAGATGATCGTTGCATGCCGTCCGCTTCTGTTGACGCGTTCGTCTCCGGTTTCAGCTGGGAGACCCTGGAGAACCCAACGAACCTGAACGCTACCCTGCGTCTGTTCAAAGGAAACGGAGAGTACCTGGTCGGCGGGGATTGTGATCGAAAAGGACTGCTCAGAACCGGCTTCCAGATGCAGATTCTGATCTGCGCCTGGCTGCAACACAGCAGTGGGTGTTTGAGCCTGTGCTGCCCCGACACCCAGGAACGGGGAAAACGTGAGCAGCAAGAGCACGATGAGCTCTTGTTTCATCAAAGCAAGACTGCCTGCCGATTTTAGAAACCACTCCGGCAAGCCGAGGGCCGCTGGCTGGAGTGCCTCGAATATATCATGGTCAGACAAGCGCGGAAACAGGAAAGCGCCTTTAAACGTAGCAGACGTGCAGTCTTCTATCTGGGAAAGAGTTAGGAAACATTCCTGCAATAGATCGACATCACTCGCTTAGCTTCTGAGATTCCGAATCGCTCAATGACGGGCGATCCGGAATCCACAGCATTCAGGAGTTACTTTACGGTGAGTTGAAGAGTTGTCGTTTGCGTCGTGGTGCCGGAAGTGCCGGTCACCGTCACTGTGGTTGTGCCGGAAGGTGTAGAGTTACTTGAGCCTCCGCCACCGCAGCCCACGGCGAAGGCAAAGATGCCCGCAACAATGAGCAGCGTGCAGACGCGATAGATGCTCCAGGACTTGCGGCGGCGCATCACCGCAACTCCCCAGGGTATGAAGATCAGTACGAACAGGGCGCTGGAAGCCAGTCTTCCTCCGAGGCCTTGGGTTACTTTCATCACAGCTGCGGCACTGACTCCGGTGGCAATCGTAAGCTTCGTCGTTCCCGCACTGCCGCCGGCTGGCGTTACTGTCGCGGGAGAGAAGCTGCAGGTCGAGTGTGCTGGAAGACCGGAGCAGGCGAAGCTGATGGCCGAGGCAAAGCCGAAGCTCGGCGTAGCTGTGATGGTCGTTGTAGCGCTGGCGCCGCTGCCGGCCGATATAGTGGTTGGGCTCAGCGACAGGCTGAAGCTAGGCGAGCCAACCTTAACGCTCACCGCGGCAGATGTGGAAGCTGCGAAGAGGGCGTCTCCGGCATACTGCGCGGTGATGCTGTCTGTGCCTGCGGGAAGACTGGTGGTGGTGTAGGCCGCCGTGCCCGTTGCATCCAATGCAGTGGCGCCAAGCGTGGTGGTGCCGTTGAGGAAGGTCACCATTCCCGTGGGTATTGTGGCGGTGCCCGAGGACGGCGTTACGACTGCCGTCAGCATGACGCTGCTGCCTGACGCGACGCTGGCGGCGCTGGATGTAAGTGCTGTTGCGGAAACCAGCGGCGTGGGGGGAGCAACGGTCGTACTTGTATCCGCGCTGGTTTTTGCGGCTTCGACATTGCCGGCTCCGTCCGTGGCGATGCTGTAGAAGCCGTAGGTATGTCCGAGCGATCCAGTGTAGCTGGCGGACGTGGCTGCTACGCCTGTCTGCCACTGTGCAAATGCACCGCCGTTGTCGGAAACATAGACGTCGTAGCCGCCAATCCCTGAACCTTTATCCGTTCCGGACCAGCTTACTGTGAACGTAGCGGATGCACCCGCAGTCGTCTGCGACGCGGGCAGCTTGGCAACGCTGCTCACTGGTGCATCTACATCCAGCGTATTTAGCCATGTGGGCGTCTTGATCGCTGCATTCGTATCGAAGACGACCGAAGCGGCATTCGTCACTTGAGTTCCCGTCTTCTGCCCGGACAAAGGCATCACATTGAACTGCACACTACCCTGCCCCTTCACCCCATCTGTATCCGGCGGCAGGAAGCCGACTGTGGGATCGGTCGGTGGCAATCCGGTGCTCGGATCGATCGAAGTAAACGTCCACTTCAACAGTCCGGTTGTCGAATTGAGGCTTCCCTGAATCCTTACAGATAAGCTGGAGTTGATGTTATGCGTCGTGTTGTAGTTCGACGTTCCGCTGGGAAGACTAATGACGTTCGTGCCAAAGCTGATCGAGCCCAGCGTCAGCGTCGTCAAATCTACTTTCGTTGGGTCGAGTTGATCCGCCACTACCACTGTGTCGGCCGGGAACGCGGCTGTCGCCTCGTTCTCGAAACCCACAGAATAGGTCAGTGCGGCACTTCCTCGCACGTAGGCGCTCTTCGAACTATCTCCGCCCGGTCCGGATTTGTAATTCGGATCGACGGAGTTGCTCGATGATGGAGAGGACGACGCCGGCGGCGGCAGCGGTGGAGGCGGTGGAGGTGGAGGCACCGGGCAGCTCTCTCCGGCTTGCGGCCTCGGTTTGAGGTCGAAATTCGGCCTGTGAATCATCCCACTCCCTATAGGGATGAAATTTCCACCCGGCACAGCTGGCGCTGAACTGGCCAAGTAAGCTGCGTTGTATGCTGTCTGCCACATGACCGCATTCTGCGACCAGAACGGCGAATACGGATTCGGTGTATGCGTATTGTCCTTGCGATCTTTGATTCCCGCGTCATACCCTTCCTGCATTGGATTGGGAGCCGGGCAGTTGGTCGGAGTGTCCAAAGGTCTCGCTGCAGGTTGTATGTTGTGCTGCACCCCTCTCGCCATCGACGTATAGAATCGCTGACCCAGCTGGAGTGAATTCAAAAATGGCCCCAGGCAGTTAAGCGAATAACTGCTGTTCGGGTCGGCAACGCACGTGGAACTGATCGTGCTTGCGGAGAACGCCGTCGCCATTGCCGCGCTGCTGCCGAACCAGGGCGGCTGCAAAGATGCAGTCAACGCAATTCCAGTCGAATCTGTCGATGAGGTAATTTTTAGAGGGACGGCAACCGTCTGCCCCGGAGCCACGTTCGGTAGCAGGAAATTTACATAGACTATCTTTCCGTCGTTAGACGAGAGCGACGCGCTATCCGATTGCGAATACCCATCGACCGAAAATGCGATTCCCGCCGGCAGCGTAATCCATAGAGGTGTGAAATACGCATTCTCGTTCCCCGAGTTAGTCACATTCACATAGAAGGTTGACGGAAAGCCCGTCCTGATAATTGGACGTCCTACGATCGAAGCAGTTAGATTCGGCTGCCCTCCGCTTTGCACCGTGAAACCGCCCTGCTTCGTAAACGAACTGCCGCCCGGATTGCTCACTACAACATCGTAGGAACCTGTGGCAGCTCCGTTCAGCGGGAATGTGCAAGTAACTGAGGTCCCGCTCGAATTGACGATCGCCGCAACCGATGCGATCGTCGTATCCCCCTGCACCAGACTGCACGTCGCACCGCTCGCATAGCCCGCCCCATCGATGGTGATGGTCGTGTCTCCAGTATTGCCTCCAAAGAGAGGGCCTACAGTGCCGATCGTTCCCGAACCCAGCACCGCATAGTAAATGTCATAGTGATCGGGGTTCGGCTCGCTGTTGGCAAAAGTCGATTGAAACGCCGTCTGTGTCGTCGGGAAGTTCGCGGAACCGGTGCCACCAGCCATGTAGAGATTCGCGTTGGCATCCATCTTGAACACGGAATGCCCATAGTTCGCGTCCTCGTCTCCACTGCCGCCCAGGTAAGTCGCGTAGAGGATCTTCGTAGCATCCGGCTGCAACTCGGTTATCGTCATGTCATATCCACCCGCATTCGCGGCTTGCAGAGCAGTGCCCTGCACTACCCCCGGCCAATCCGTGGACTGCGTATTCGAGATGATCCAGATGTTCTCGTTCGCATCCCATATTGCGCTGGCGCCATAGTCGAACTGCGAGCCCCCCAAAAAGCTGCCGTAGGTAAGGGTGGTGGAATTTGTTTTCGGCGTAAGCTCGACGACGAAATCATCCACACCTGCTAAGCCGTTTCCATTCAATTGCCTGGAGAGCGCGTTGGATGTCGTTGGAAAATCCTGCATGCCGACGGTACCAATAACCCAGATGTTGCCCTTGTTATCCGGGTGAACCGTGCGTCCAAACTGATTGCAGTCGGGGAAACCGTTCTGGTCCTCGATCTTGCCCCCCAATGCCGTCGAATAAATGAGAGTTTTGAGGTCTGCACTCAGCTCTGAAACCAGGATGATCGAATTCGGATTCGGCGAGTTGTAGCAACCGCCGCTCAGCGTAAACACCGACGCCTTTTCATAGGCATTCGCCGTGGTTGGGAAATCGGTTGAGTTGGATCCGCCTGTCACATATACGTTCCCGGAGGAATCGAAGGCTATATCTGAGATCCCGTTTTCTTCGCCGTTATGGGAACCTCCCAGAAACGTCAGCGCGTCGATCTTCAATGGTTGTGTATTCGTTGCGTTGAACTCGACCCTGGCGATGAATGCATTGTCATTGCCGTTTGGCTGTGCCTGATATGCTCCGGCGGTAGCAGGTAACCCGGCGGCACTCGCACCACCGGCCAGCCATAGGGCGCCGCTTGCATCCTGCGCCATCTTGGCAACGCTTTCGTCCCCCGGCCCGCCCAGATAGGTGGAGTAGAGCAGTTGTGAGCCATCGTTACTGATTACCGAGAAGAAGGCATCTGCACCGCCTCCCGTGTTCTTCTGATAGGCATTCGCTGTAACAGGAAAGTCGCTCGACTGCGTGTATCCCGCCAGCAAAACCTCCCCATTCCGGTTGACCTGGATCGTCGTTCCCTGATCATTCTGTTGACCGCCCAGGAATGTCGAAAACAACACATTCCCCGAAGCGTCAAACTTCATCACAACCGCGTCATACACGTAGGACCCAATATTCTGGCGTACCTGTTGCAGTGCATTCGCCGTCACTGGAAAATCCTGCGAAGCCGTCCATCCTGCGATATACACGTTACCTGAGCCATCGAGTGTCATATCGAAGGCGGCATCGTCATGAATGCCCCCGGCATACGTCGAATACAGCAGGTTGATCGTCGGATCGATGATCAACGGTTTGGTCACGTCATAGCCCGAGGAGCGGAAACCAAACTCATTCTGTGCAAGCTGTATAAAACCACCGGTGATCGCCTTCTTGCCCCCAGGAATGTTTTGGTACAGCACAGGCGCGTCCAGACGTATTACTCCATCTGGGCCATCCAATTCCAGGTCGCCGTCCTTCCCTATCCGCGCCTCGTGATCGCTCGTCACCTTCAACCGAATCTGCTGCGGATCGGCCCCAGGAGCCACCGCCAGGTCATACTCCAGCTTGTGATTTAACTCGCCGTGATAGACAAGATCTATCCCCGGATACAGACCCGTATAGCGCACCCGCTCGTACCCGGTCACGTGATTCCGCCATTTACTGGGGTCGCTTCCGATCATGAAATTGGCATAGGCAGCAGATGGTTCCAGCCCCTCAACGTTCGCGTTGCGATTCGCGCCAAGAAACTCGACCAGCGCGCTCTCCATCTGAACATTCGGCTGGTCATGCTTCCAAACACTCATCCCGCCATCCGCGGCAGGTTTGGCAGGATTTGCCTTCCCTTCCGGCTTCATGCGCCGCTGGCTGGTCAGCACCATGCTCGCGTCTCCGAGCGTCAGTGAATATCCTGCCCCATGAGCCACGAATCGTACCCCAGACCGCTGATCTCCCACCTGGAAAAATTCCAGAGGTTGCGCAGCCATCCTTTTGGCCAGCCCCAAGTGGGTCGTCACGGTCTTGGCAGGTGCCCTGGTTTGCTCTTTCCTACCGTCACTCGGAGTCGCAACTGAATGCGTTTGGCCGGACCTCTGCTGCTCTCCCACCATCCCTCCAGGGATCGCTAGCGTGAGGATCGCGAGAATAAAGAAGACTACAGAATTGCGGCGAGCCTTAGCGCCGCATCCGACTTGATTCATTTCAGTAGGGAATACAAGCATGACAACTCCGAAGACCGAAAATTCGATTGCTGTCCGTTGTGAAGCCAAAATGCGATCTATTACGACTGAAATCAAAAAATATTGAATTGTGTCTCGCCAAAAATAGCGACAAGGAGCAATTCGGGCCAAAATATTGAACTTGCAGGCAGTCTTGAAAGGCGTTTTCAGGAGAGAGACGAGCAGATCGCGACTTCTCATTGAGATGAAGGCACTGCCAAGCAGGCAAGAAGAGAAGGTATACACCTCTCCCATCGTTTATCTGCAACTCCGGGGAGAGATATTCGAATCTGCAACGCCGGTAGCCAGATGATGATGCAACCCGCCAAGCTTTGGTGTCTCGTTAAGTGCCGGAAGATGCCGCTACTTCGGAGTAGCGATTGACTGGAGCCCACAGCCAGTTGCTCCGCGCGTGTCCAAAGTTTCGGAGGTGTTCAACCATGTTCTTCGGCCTGTACTTCGATCTCATCGAGCAGCGAATCGAGCTCGCTATCGATCTCAAATAACGTACTGCCGTCGCTCATCGCATCGCCTCCTGAAGATTGGTCCAACGTAACTCCGCATGAAAGCAACCCCGCGGATCGGGATCTTGCGACCATCCTCAAACTGCACCATCGATTCCTGGCCTCTCCGTAGGCTAGAGCGTCGGCTCGGCATTGCAGAGGATGTCCGCTGTGGCCGCGGAGCCACTTCAATGAATACGAAGCTGCACATCCAAGCCGATAAGCTACGTCCAGAGATCTCGATGGTACAGCAGCGAACCGCGCCGGTTTCTCCAACCCTGACTGCACCACCGAAAGACGAAATCTCGCATCCCGTGGATCAGGAGTTCGGAATCGGAATGCAGTTCAACTCGTGTTCCGGGGTGGAATCGAGCGTAGGGCTTCGACCGCCGCGAGAAGTTCCATCTCAGTGATCGTGGCCCAGAGAAACACACCGGATATCTCCCGGCGTTTGCTCCCCCGATTCAGAGCGGGCGTGCTGACCCATCATGAGCGTTAAGGCTCCGACAATGAAGATCAAAAACAACATGCTCAAACTATGCCGCTAAACGCCTCGCGTTGCCACACGGATCTACTGAAATTCGCCCAATTCGTACTGAGTTTTTCAACACCCACGCGATATATCACTCATTGCAAACGTTCCCTCATACGACTAGAGGCTCAACCTAGGCAAGGCATTATTTCTTCGTCCGGCATACCTACTTGGTCACGCTCAGGCGAATTGACATCGAATGCTGTAGGCTACTTGACGCGTTTGCGGAACTACCGCTGGCGCCGCTAACGGTGAGGGTATAAGTGCCTGGGGTGGCAACTGCGGGATTCTTGCCGCTACAGGCTGCGATACCCATCAGGGCTACCAGAAAGAACGCGGGTACCAACAGGCGCAGGATTGTGGACCCAACGTTCCGAGGCCTGCGGCGTAAGCCCGCGAGCGAGAAGATCGGCAAAGCACAGCAGAGAGAGAACAAACCCGCACTCTGAGATGGAAGTCCTCTACGCGGTTTAACCTGGCTAATCTCTTTACCCCATCCGTATACATCGCTTGTGTTCACGGCAAGTTGCAGGGTCCTGGCCGTTCCTCCGATTACGACGGAGTTTCCGGATGGAAACTCGCACTGTGCGTGTGCAGGCGCTCCAGTGCAACCAAGTGAAACTAATCCTGAGAAGCCTCCTATAGGTGAGACTGTCACTGTAACTACGGTCCAGCCACCGGGCGGTAGTGCCAACGAATCTTTCGACAACGAGAGTGCGAAGTCGTAGGCCTGAACGACTTCGTTCACAACGCCGGACTTGCCCCCAGTGAATGTGGATGTGGGGGCCAGCGAGGCTGTGATAGGATGCGTTCCCAGTGCGAGCGCGGAAGTTGAGAACGCGGCTGTTCCGCTGCTGGTCAGAGGCACCGCGCCTAAAGCCGCAGATCCGTCATAGAACGTGATTGTCCCTGCCGGCGCCGCTCCGCTCAGCGAAGGCTCTACAGTTGCTGTCATAGTGACTGTCTGGCCACCGTTGGCCGGATTCGGCGATGCGGTTAGGTTGACGGCAGTTCCGATAAGGACAATCACTTCTGATACAGTCGCGGTGCTGGAATCAAAATTTGCGTCTCCGCCATAGCGAGCGGTGATTGTATGAGTGCCGACGCTCAGAGTGGAGACGGGAACGATGGCCGATCCGTTTGCATCCAACGTTGTGGTCTTTAAGACATTGCCGCCGTCCAGCAGAGTCACCGTTCCTGTGGGAACAGTAGCAGAACCCGAAGCGGCAACCTTCACTGAGACCTCCACGGTCTGCGTCAAGGAGGCTGGATTGGGCGAAGCCGCCAAGGTCGTGTTGGATGTCGTGCCGTGGACAGTCAATTGCAAAGGAGCAGAACTACTGGCGTGGAAGAGCGTCGTGGCCTGATAGTTGGCTACGACGCTATATGTCCCCGCCCCCAGTTTCGGGATTGTTGCGGATGTGCTACCGGCAGAGTTCAGTGCCCCGGTGGCGATGTCCTGACCATTCGCCGTAAAAATCACAGTGCCATTGGGGATAATATCGGGTGACGTCACATTACTTGCGAACGTAATTGGCTTGAGCGTCGTGGCGGGATTAGGGACGACCGTCAGCGTGGTCGATGTCGAGGCACCGGTGATGGTCTGGGTCAGCACGGCTGAGGTGCTGGAGTCGAAGTTGAAGTCTCCGCTATAGGCAGCAGTGATGTTGTGGTTGCCAACCACCAGGAAATCAGTGATCAGCGCGGCAGTGGCAGAGCCATCTAGGGTCGCAGTACCGATCGCAGTACTACCGTCGAAGAAAGTCACCGTCCCTGTTGGCATGTTGCAGTTCGCGCTCGTTACCCGCGCTGTGAATGTCAGCTTGCTGCCGCCCGGCGCAGGATTCATGGATGTGCTCAAGCTGACCGGCGGATGAGGCCTGATCTCATAAGCCCCCATATCGATCATCTCGCAAACTGTACGAGCCTTCCCATCCAAATCCGCTCGAGGAATTCCTGGCGACGTAACATCTCCCGCCTTCACTACCGGTGAGTTCGCCTGTGTGTGGTAGTCCTCTTGAGCCGCATTCACGAACTGTGGATCTATCGAGAGATCCCCTTCGCCCGCCGGGCATGTCGGAGTTGCCGGGTAGCCTGTATTGAGAATGTCGTTATTGTGCATGTTCAGCGGGCCGCCTGGTACATACGGTCCGGCACACCACGCTCCGCCAAAAGACTCAATCTGCGGATCGCTCGAATTATTCCAAAGAATGTTATTAGCCACTGTTGAGGGCCCGTAAGTGAGCACGAATTCCTGCGCTCCACCGACGATCGTATTGTTCACTTCGAGGATGGTGGGGTATGGCGGTGAAGATGTTCCCGACATAAGCACTTGCACCTGCTCTGTCGTAGCCGTATTCACGTTCCCGTAGATCAGATTCTGAATCAGCGACAACTTCCCTGGCGGTTCAAACCCGGTCGTCAAAGCAACGTCGCAGTTCGATTTGTTGTTCCGAATAATATTGTTCTCAACCAGAACTTCGATGCCCAGAAAGATGTTGATCGTTGGAGTACAACCATTACCTATGTAAGTGTTGTCCCCAATGTTGTCCTCGATCAGGTTCCCCACCAGGCGCACCGTGCCCGCCTCAGTGAGTTGAATAGAAGTCCCCGTTCCAGACCCTCCTCCTGCCTGGCCGGCTGCCGCACAAGGGGATCCTTGAATTCCCGTGGTCATCGCTCCACGGGTGCCCGTAATCCGGTTTCCCTGAATCAACGGACTGGCATGCCCACCATACACATAGATTCCACAACCGAGATTGTTCGCCACCACATTGTTCGTGATCGTTGGCGATGCACTCAAAATCGAGACTCCACCACCTGCCAGTCCGGACTTCAGGCTCGAATGCCCGTTCTCAATTGTGAATCCATTCAGCACCGCGGCAGCCGTTTCATTGTTGCTGAATGAAACCACCGGTCCATCCTTCGTGCCATGGAGAATCACCTTCCCCGCGTCGGCGTAGGAGTTCGCACCTGTGGTCACCAGGATTGACTTGCCCTTGAAATCAATGTTCTCGTCATAGGTTCCGGCCGAAACCAGCACGGTATCCCCATTACTCGCCGAGTCGATCGCCCCCTGGATACTCGGCACATCCGCAGGCACCAGTATCGTCCTCTGCGCAAAGCATGCGCCCAGCCCGGCGCACCACAGTATCGTCAATACGCAAGCCTGCAAAATCCGATTCCCGCTCATCAACCGTCCAGCCTCTCGCGTGGTATCTCAAACTTTCCTGTCTCTGTATCCAGCCGTCATCCACCTAGCGAAAGTGAAAGGCCACTCCGACGCTGAAAACGCGCGGACTTAACCCGTTCGGCGGAAACCCTATCCACCGCTGCAGCTCATAGTCCGCGCGTAGATTGATATGCGGCTTCAATCGATAATCCGCACCGAAGCCACCTGCAAACATGTTGTAAGCCAAATTCGCCACGGGACCAGCGGCCGGATGCAGCGGATCGGGAGGAAACTGAAACACCCCTCGCCCGAACATAAACTTTCCATAAGGCTGCCATCGGCCAAAGTGCAGGCTATAATGCGGACCCACTTCATAACTCTTTTCGAAGATATCTATTTTGAAGTTCGAGTCGAATACCTGATGCAGCTCTGCCTCGACCCCCCAATGCGCCCGGAAATCATAAGTGGCGTAAACTCCAAATCCATTCAGTTTCTCAGCACCAAAATCGGATTGGGCAAAGCTGAAACTCCCGCCTATCTGCGCATTGTTCCCACGCGTAGCGGCAGGCGCCACCTGCGCCATTAAGGCACTTTGACCGTAGGCAGCCCAAAGCATCAGCAGCAAATAGCAAAGTTGTTTCAATCGGCCGAGGAAGCCCAATGAGCCAAGACCATGAATAAGACGCAGGCTAGGTCGATCAATGGCAGAATCGAGCAAGAGCAAAGCAGTCAAAGGGCCATCCTCGGCAGAAATACCCGCAACTCGGACCCATAACTACCCGAGAGACAAGTTGAATAAGTCGAAGCGAAAGTTTAGACGCCCACTCAAATCTTTAGTCACTAGACCGGGCACAAATATTCACGCTTTACGAGAGCGCGAAACGTCAATGGAAATCTCTTGCGACTCCACGAATCGGCCACAAGCGGCAATCCTCTTTGGCGCGGTTCCATCGCCCAAGCGCAGGACAAACACAGCGGGGAGTCGTACTCCCTGTCTTGGATTTTCCACCTACATTTGAAACTCACACTGTTCCTGGCTGGTTCTTGTCGCGGTAGGCCTACGCTGACTAAGCTGCAACAGGGTGCCTGTCGATCCATCCAAAAAGACGAGCGCGTGAGGTCGTTCCTGCCTGGCGGCTGCCCGGCGGGCTCCTGGTCTCCCGATGGCCAACGGCTGAATAATCTTCCTGATGGCCGAATCGGACTGAGACCATCGTGAGGCCTCGGATATTCTCCAGAAAAACGCACTTGTCGGCCGCTCCGGGCCGGTCAGGAACGCCGCACCCGAATCGCCCTTCGGTACGATCCAGCCGGTATAGCAATTCGTTCGGCAGGCTGGATCGAAGGCATCTTGCACACCAATAAACCCAAGGGGCATAGAACCGGCGAACGCGATTGATGTTGGAGCGTCGATGTCGCTATGGCGGTCTTGTCGGAGAATTGGATCGACAAGACCAAAAGACGGTCCTGGTTTCTGTTTGGCTCCGCAACAAGTCTCTCGACGAGAAAACCCTAAAACATCCCTGTTTTAGAGTACGCAATTTCGTGGGACGTGATAACCGACTACGATATGTGAGAAGCAAATTCTCATGGTCGGTGAAGCGATGCGTTTTACTGACAAGATAAAAGCATTTAAAAATATTGGCTGCCGCTCGGTGTTGACTTGCGCATTTGTGGGCTGGGGTCTCTGCGTGCCATTGTTCGGACTCAACCCTGACCGCCAGCTCTCACAATATGCACATACAGCATGGAGAGTTCAGGACGCCTTGTTCGATGGCGCACCTTTTAGTGTCGTGCAAACGGCCGATGGATATCTTTGGATCGGAACCAGTTCCGGACTGTTGCGCTTCGACGGAGTCCAGTTTGTTCCCTGGGCTCCGCCCGCCGGACAAATTTTGCCTTCGAAACTCATCGTGACCCTTGTCGCCGGAAAGAATGGGGGCTTGTGGATTGGAACAGCGAACGGACTAGCCTACTGGAATAACAAGAACCTAACATCTATCAAAGGTTACGAGTTCGTTCAATCTATCCTCGAAGACTCGGACAGCTCAGTCTGGTTTACACATTCGGGCAGTCCCACTGGAGTCAAAGAGCCGCTTTGTCATCTAAACGGGACATCTGTCAAGTGCTATGGCGAGCAAGACGGAATTCCTGCCGGAGATGTTGTTTCTGCGGTCCGTATGGCGGCAGGTGCACAACATGAACTATGGTTAGGCACCGGGAGGTCGGTTCTAAGGGGAGCGCCAGGATCTTTTAGCAGATTCGCTCCGCCAGGGCTGGCGAAGGGAGGGCCACAAGGCGTCATGGGGATTGTGCCGATGGCCGATGGTTCTGCCTGGATTGGAATGGGTGAATCCGGAAATGGTCTGGGACTACAAGTGCTGAGCGGGGGACGATGGAAAGCTGCGATTTCCCCCGGATTCGACAGTAGCAAGCTTATCGTCAGAAGACTCTTGCAGGATCGCGACGGCGGTCTCTGGATTGGGACAACAGACTCGGGCCTCTATCGCATCCATAATGGCCGCGTTGATCGTTTTCGAGTTGAGGACGGTCTCTCTGGAGACGACGTCATGTCTTTGTACGAGGATCGTGAAGGATCTATTTGGGTTGCTACGACGAATGGTTTGGATCGCTTCCATGATCTACCTGTAGTTACCTTTTCAAGCCGTGAAGGGCTCGACGCGGAGGCGGTTACAGGAGTAATGGCCTTTCGTGATGGGTCTGTGCGAGTTGGGAAAAGGGGTTCATTGATCGCGTTGCGTCAGGGCCAGGTGTCTCCAAATGACATTATCAAGGGTCCCCTCGGCGATCAGGTCACGTCCATGATGGAGGATCACGCGGGACGCCTATGGATCGGTATTGACTCCGACCTATTCCTCTATGAAAAAGAAAAATTTACTCGGATAACCCAGCGGGATGGCAGGTCCCTCGGCATGGTGTACGGTATCGCGGAAGATGACCGCAACGATGTCTGGGTGGAACATCGAGGTTCCCCATCCGGAATTATTCGGATTCGAGATGGCAAGGTACTAGAAATACTTTCCCCGCCTGGTGTTCCGGCTGCCCGCGAACTTGTGGGCGACCCGCAGGGAGGAATCTGGCTCGGCCCCAGAAGTGGTGGCCTTGCCCATTTTAAGAATGGAAAGTTAGAAAGCTATTCCGTAGATATGGGGCCAGACCGTTATGGCGCTCGTCAGATCATCGTCACGCCGGAGGGCTTAGTATTCGGCGCGCTCGGCGTTGGTCTGATGGTTGTGCGCGATGGGAAAGCGCAGCTTCTCGCGGTGAGAAATGGCCTGCCCTGTAACGCCATCAATGGCGTGGTTTTGGACGGGAGGGGATACGTTTGGCTTTACTCAGAATGCGGGCTAACTTCCATAGCCATGTCCGACCTCGAAAGGTGGTGGGGTCACCCTGACTTGGTCATAGGCTCCAAAACGCTGGATGCGCTAGACGGAGTCCGCCCTGGCCGTGCACCTTTTCAGATTTCGGCAAGGTCAACCGACGGTAAGCTATGGTTCGTCAACGGCCTCGCTTTGCAGATGCTGGATCCCACCAGGCAGGTGACGAACTCAATTCCACCGCCAGTTCACATCGAATCGGTGAAGGCAGACCGAAACACGTATTCCGTCTTGGAAAACCTAAGCCTTCCAGCGCGAACTCGTGATCTCGAATTCGACTACACAGCATTGAGCCTTGTCATGCCGCAAAGAGTCAAATTCCGTTACCGGCTGGAAGGGTACGATGCAGACTGGATAGATGCGGGCACCCGTCGTTCCGCCTTCTATACAAATCTTGGTCCCGGCAAGTATATCTTCCGCGTTATCGCCTCCAATAACGACGGAGTTTGGGATGAGAAGGGAGCCTCGCTTGCCTTCGATCTCAAACCGGCATTTTTTCAAACTGTCTGGTTCCGTTTGCTTTGTACAGTTGCCGCAGCAGGGATCCTTTGGCTCTTTTATTTGTTCAGGCTGAAACAGGCTACCGAGCAGATCCAAGAGCGTCTCGGGGCCAGACTCGAGGAACGGGAGAGAATTGCACGAGAGCTGCACGACACGCTATTGCAGGGGTTCCAAGGTCTGATATTGCGACTTCAAGGCACACTGAAGACATTGCCAGCTGAGGGGCCTGCGCATCAGATGATAGGAAAAATTTTGGATCGTGCGGATGAAGTGTTGGTTGAAGGCCGCCAAAGCGTCCGAGATCTTCGGGAGGAAGGTACCGGAGACGATGAGTTCTCTGAGGTTCTGACGACCTACGGCTCACAGCTTACAGAAGGAAGTTCGGCTGTCTTCAGTCTGAATGTCATCGGTTCGCCACAGGCGCTAAGCCCTATCGTGTACAGCGAGGCTTCACGGATCGCGCGCGAGGCGTTGCTCAATGCGTTCCAACATTCGCAGGCTTCGAAAATTGAAGCGGAACTGATCTATGACAAGGTGGGCGTCTGCATCAGGATTCGGGACAATGGAGTCGGTGTCGATGAGCAGATTATTGACTCAGGAAAGCCCGGACATTGGGGGCTGTCTGGAATGCGCGAGCGCGCTGACAAGATTGGGGCCAGGCTAGACATTTGGAGTAGGCATCGGGCGGGTATGGAAATAGAGCTATCCGTGCCAGCCAAGCTCGCTTACCGACAAAAGCAGAAAATATCGTTGTCCCGGCCCATGAAACGCTTGCGGTTCCCGAAGATCAGAAAGGGCGATTAGTCTCCAGCTCGGCCTTCTAGTTCATTAGACTTGTGCAGAGCCGCCATCCACAAAGAGTTCTACCCCGCTAATGAAAACCGGACGGACACGCAACCCATTTGGGACACGTCTGAAGCACCCCTGCATAGTCATGCTCTCATTATTGGCTCTGCGATTTACATGTAGCCGATCGGTAGTAGACGTGCGTCTAAGGCTGAGATCATCTTCGCGACCGGAGAATCAAAAGCCTCCGGCCGAAGATGCGTGCGTCGACTGAATATGCCCCTGGCCCTAGTATGGCCATTGCTCCGCAGTTCAGGATCGAACTAGCTAGAAGGACCTGATTGGTGCCTAAGCCCCTGTAAAGGACGTACAACCCAACGAGGCACCCAGCTGTACAGCAATACGGGGTAAGCAGGCCAAGACACAGGAAAACGGCTAGAAAAGCTAATCCTGAGAACATCCAGAATGAAGTCGCGGGGGCCCAGAGTGAGGTTCCAGTGGCGATCAGCGTCACGGCCACGGAAACTCGCAAAACACAGAGCGCAGCGCCTGCCGTTCCTGCGGGGAACATGGAGAACAGTCTTTGCACAGATGAAGGCTACCGTGATGGATTGGTGACGGCAATCTCGGAAGAAGGGGTCCGCGACTATCCTTTAGAAGGATAGCCATATTTACCGCACCGAAGTGGACTCCGGGTTTGAAACGAAGTACAGGTCACACGCCTCGGTAGACGAGAGAAATAAAGAGTTCTGGACCGACCAGCCCGCCAGCCCATCGATCATCGAAGCCCGAAGTTGGCTTCTCCGCTACCACACCCTCGAGGGACCTTCCGGCCGCTTTGAGAGTGGCAACCTTGTCGCAGATAGACAGCAGCATCTCCCGGAACTTGAGCAGATCTTCCCGCCCGCCAATTTCGCCGTGGCCGGCTACAACGAGGGTCTCGTTATCCGCCTGTGAAATGTTTTCGGTTGCAGCCACTATGAGTCCTCGAATGCTGCCGCCACTATCGTAGTCGATGAACGGGTAGGTGCCCGTAAACCACGTATCGCCCGTGTGAAGCACGTTTGCCTTCGAAAAGAAGACAGAGATATCCGTATCTGTGTGTGCCGGGGTACGACGACGTAGTTCGATGACCTCGTTGTCCACCAGGATCGTTTGGCGTTCTGGGAAAACAATCGTCGGCAATGCGGCATTAGGAGAAGCCGGAACGACGACATCGAAGGCCGGAATTGTTTGTGAGGAACTCATTCTCCTGCGGCTGTTTTCATGAGCAATCACCGTCGCACCTTCTCGATTCATCCAGGCGTTGCCACCGGTGTGATCGAAATGCCAGTGCGTATTGATCAAATGCCGCAGAGGTTCGACTTCGAGGTCCTGCAAAGCCGCTTTGAGGTGACCTTCTGCGCTAACCAAGCCGCTATCCACGGCAAGTGTGCCGTCGGTCCCCGGAAAAATGACAATGTTGCCTCCAGCGCCGGTCAAGAGGGTAAGACGGTTTCGAAGCGGATAACGGCGAATCTGAGAGGCCGCCGCACTAGACCACATCTGCGCAGCGCTCAGGGCTGCCTTGTAGAGATACTGACTTGGCTCCATCAGATTCCCTCGTTTAGCGAATCGGCTGCGCGACGAAACGACAGGAGATCTGCGTTCAATCGGCCTGCATGTGTAACGGTCAGACCGTGCGGAGCGCCGGGATACACCTTCAGTATCGAGTGCTTAATAAGCTTTGCGCTAAGCACGGCCGAATTGTCGATGGGCACCAACTGATCGTCCGCGCCATGCACGATCAGGGTTGGGATGTCGATCTTCTTGAGATCGTTTGTGAAGTCAGTCTCAGACTGCGCGCGGATGCCGTCATACGTTGCAACGATCGAAGCTTGCATGCCCATTGCCCACAACGCATCCCGCATTCCCTGGGATGCCTTGGCTCCCGGCCTGTTGTAACCAAAGAACGGCATGCTCAAGTCCTGTAGGAACTGCGAGCGGTCGGTCAGGACAGTCGCGCGGAGTTCATCAAAGGCAGACAGGGGAGCGCCGCCAGGATTCGCTGCTGTCTTCAACCGTAAGGGAGGAATCGCACTGATCAACGCCAGCTTCGCCAAACGTTTACTTCCGTGCCTCCCCACGTAACGGACGACCTCGCCTCCGCCAGTGGAATGGCCCACGAGCATGACTTCCTTCAGATCAAGCGAGTTCATGACCTCTGCGAGATCATCGGCATAAGTGTCCAAATCGTTGCCAGCCCACGGCTGACTCGATCGTCCATGTCCGCGACGATCGTGGGCTATGACGCGGTAGCCGTGAGAAGCAAGAAACAACATCTGCGCGTCCCAGGCGTCCGCGTTCAAGGGCCATCCATGGGAGAACACGACAGGCGTGCCTGTTCCCCAGTCTTTGAAGTGGATGCGCGTGCCGTCTTTGGTAACGATGTAGCCGCTATCGTGCCCGTTGGCTTTCGCCGTCGGATGGACAGATTGTGCCTGCGAAGCAAGCGCCGTCTGCCCCAAGCTCAGCAAAGCTATCGAAGCCGCACCACCTAAGATCACCTCGCGACGCGTCATTTCGATACGCGATGATGATGGTTGAGCACCTTCGATATTGTTCGTTGCAGACATGTCTTCCTCCTGAATAGAAACCGCGTTTTCGTGGCATCTGTACAAACTTCGAGAAGCCTAATTACGCCGAAGGACAGCGTCCATCATGTCTATCTGTTAGAAGATTCACGAGCTCTGAGCAGGAGGGCGGGAAGAGGAAGTCCGGCTACAACTCTGCTAACGCGCGATGAACAAGGCTGACCGAGATGGCTCCCTCGCCCACCGCCGAGGCGACGCGCTTGATACTACCCGCCCTCACATCGCCAACTGCAAAGACGCCAGGAAGGCTGCTCTCAAACATTTGCGGGGGTCTCTTGAGAGGCCAAGGAGGACTTGACTCCTGCGGAGGTAGCAAGGGCAGGTCCCGTCCCGTGAAGATGAACCCGTTCTCATCTAAAGAGACACATCCCCGCAGCCACTCAGTGTTTGGAAAGGCACCGGTCATGATGAAGACATGCCTGCAACGCACCGAGCATGCTTCCTGCGTGGCCTTGTTAAGCCAGGTGGCCTCTTCGAGCGAGTCCTCCCCTGTAAGTTCGAGCAGTTCCGTATTGGAAAGCAACTCAATATTTGGATTGCCGGCAATGCGCTGAATCAGATAGCGGGACATCGTCTGGGAAAGGTCATCTTCTCGAACTAGCATGTAGACCTTACTCGCCGATTGCGAGAGGAACACGGCGGCCTGCCCTGCGGAGTTGCCTCCGCCAATAACCATCACCTCTTCGTTCAAGCAAAACTGCGCTTCGATGTACGTCGCGCCATAATGAATCCCTTTTCCTTCAAAATGACGAAGGCGTGGAACCTCCGGCTTCTTATAGCAAGCGCCTGTCGCAATGACGATGGTCCGCGCAAAGAGAATGCCTCCATGCTCCATAACCAACTCGTAGGGCCGACGGTGGCACTTCAAACGAACGATTGCTCGGGCTACCGCCATCTTCGCTCCAAACTTGAGTGCCTGGGCGGCTGCGCTTAAGGCGAGTTCTTGGCCGGAAACCCCTGTAGGGAAACCGAGATAATTTTCAATTCTGAAGCTCGAACCCGCTTGTCCTCCAGGAGCGTAGCTCTCGATGAGAAGTGGTTCCAACCCTTCAGAGGCTGCGTAGACGGCGGCGGCCGGGTCTGCTGGTCCTGCGCCGACAATGATCACATCGCGAAGCAAGCTATCGTCGAGGTTGTCATTCAGTCCAAGACAATCTGCCACTTCAAGCGTGGAAGGACTGCGCATGACTTTCTGGCCGTTGCAGATGACTATCGGAATCTCACTGATGCCAATTTCGAAGCGATCCAGGAGCGCTTGAGAGGCAGAATCCGCATCAAGATCCAGGTAGGTGTAGGGATGACCATTTCGACCAAGAAATTCACGCAGACGAGTCGTGTTTGCCGAATGACGCGACCCAACAATCAACACGTTGCCCAGTTGTCTGGTGATGAGCATCAATCGACGAAGAATGAAGGCCCGAAGAAATATCTCGCCGATTTGAGCGTCTCGCGCGACCAAGACTAGCAGATCTTCGGGACGGACTTCCAACACCTCGCCAACTTTTAGCACGCGCGCCAAGACCACGGCTCTTTGCCCACCGATCATTCCAGCTTCCCCCCTGAACATCTTGGAAAGCAAGACGGTGACCGGCCTCTCTCCACCGGCATCCGGCTGCACAATCTCGACACAGGTGGAGACCAAGACAAATAGCGATACAGCGAGATCGCCAGGCTTATAGAGGACCTCTCCAGCCGCTACCGTCCGCGCACATGCAAACAAACGCACACGTTCAATCTGCTCTTCTGTGAGTAGGGGGTATGTGTCGGTGTCCGGATTGAGGGCGCTCAGAGTCGGTGTGGACGACATCACTATACCTCTTTGAATTGGCGGCGCAAAACTCCTTTAGCCGAGTCCACCAGCGTTACAAAGGCGGCCGCCAACATGATCGTGTCTTTCACGATCAGCCGCCCCGCTCCTGACAGGTACGGGAACCCATGATTGGCGTCACCAAGAGCTGGCACCCAGGCCTCCGGCGTGGTGACAAGAAACGAGAGCGTTGTGCAGGACATGAAGATCAGCAGAAGACTACCGATCGCTGATAGCTCAACCTTTATGGGATACAACGCAATCAATATTCCAATGGAGATGATGACCAGACCGAGTCCGTGAGAGAACGAATAAGTGCCGTTTTCGCCGTGCCACTCCCGATGCTGCAGATTCAACTCTCCCTCCCGGTTGACATGGGTCCGGTAGTCATCCGGGTGATGGTACAGAAAACGCATAACTGGGCTCTGGGCAACGAGTGGGACGATGCTGTCAGCTTCATAGTCGGCGAATTTCAAGCCACCGATCCAAACCAACACGATGACAAGTGCGACACGGAGCATGCCCATGGCCACGCGGTCCATTCTGGAGAGCCCTCTGAGGCCAATCTCGATCCACGACTTGATTGAGAAGCTTTCCTGCGAAATTGGCATTTGGTTCATCGAGTCATTCCTTTCAATTCATTCCAGCTGGTTGTGGACCAGAACGCCGCCCCTTCTAGCGGCGTTCTGATCACCTGAACCCTGCGCCTTACGACTTGAGGAAGTTGAGCAAGTCCACATTGATCTCGTCAGCTAGCGTGACCGTCATCCCATGTGGCGCGCCGGGAAACACTTTCAGTGTGGCGTTCTTGATGATCTTCGAACTCAGAAGCGCAGAGTCAGCGATGGGAACGATCTGATCATCGTCTCCGTGGAGAATCAGCGTGGGCACATCGATCTTCTTCAGATCCTCGGTGAGATCTGTTTCGGAAAATGCCTTGATGCAGTCGTACGTGCCTATGACGGATGCCTGCATGGCCTGAAGCCAGAAGAAGTCTCGGACGCCCTGCGAAACCTTTGCCCCCGGCCTGTTGTAGCCATAGAACGGCATGCTGAGGTCGTTCATGAACTGAGAGCGATCGTTGACTACGCCGGCGCGCAGTCCGTCGAAAGCCGAGAGCGGCAGACCGCCGGGATTCTGGTCGGACTTCAGCATCACCGGAGGGATGGCACCGATCAAAACGAGTTTGGCTACCCTGGCGTTGCCGTGCCTGCCGACATAACGTGTCACTTCACCTCCTCCGGTGGAATGACCGACCAATGTGATCTCTTTGAGATCAAGCGCGTTAATCACTTCGGCGAGATCGTCCGCATAGGTGTCGAGGTTGTTCCCCTCCCATGACTGACCGGAACGGCCGTGTCCGCGTCGATCGTGAGCTATGACCCTAAAACCATGCTGACCGAGAAAGAGCATCTGGGCGTCCCAAGCATCCGCGCTCAGCGGCCATCCATGAGAAAACACCACTGGCTTGCCGGTACCCCAATCTTTGAAGTAAATGCTTGTGCCATCTTTGGTCGTAATCGTATTCATCGTTGTTTCTCCTTTGAGGTTTGATTTTTTCCTAGCTTCAATTGCGTTCATCTGCTTTGCCTGATGTCGAGAGTGATGAGGCCCGTATTTCCCGAACACATTGAGTGCTCATTCAGATGGGTGAGTTGGTCACTGCTTCCTCGCAAATTCGACTGATACCTTCGATATGCTTGAGGAGTTCGAATGGAATCTCATGCCTCTTCCCGAGGTAGACCGGATTGTTGTAGGAAAGCCAAACAGTGCCTCCGCTGTCCTGCCAGGCTAGTCCCTTGAGCGGGAGATCAATCGCCGCTGTGGGCGAAGCGACCATAAGCAGCGATCCCGACGCTCCGCTGCCGAAGATGAGCAATTGCGTTGGGGCCATTGTTATCCCCGCTCTTGCTGCTGCGGCGCCATGATCGATTCGCGCGATAACCTCAAGACCTGCCTTGCGAACAGCTTTCTCGAGAGCGGTCATCGTGTCCGGCACCGAGTGGCGGCTCCGAAGACTGACTACTCCATTGTCATTCAGCAAAATCATCACTACTCCCTGAAAGGCGTTGTCCGCGTCTTCGGTATGACGAGATCACGGCTTGTTCGAATGCGACAGCGATAAACCAGACGGTAGGCCGCCCACCTGATTGAGTCCATCATGCCTTTCTGTCACCAGATGAATTGAATAGTTCACCGTTGGGTCAGCCACTGACACACTTACGGCGAAGGTGCCAGTCCGCGGACGAGGTGTCTTCCATGGCATATCTTGCGGCGCGCAAATGGCCACGACGATTACCTTCACCAGCGCGAACAGCGCAACGCTAACAATGATGTTGATCATTAGGGCGTACCTCATGACTCGATACTCCGATAGGGCGCGGACGGTTGTGGTTAGCGGTGGGACCGTCCATGTGCGGCATTCCAAGGCCACTCACGTCCATACCGGAAGGCTCATTCACAATGGCCAACGGGAAGACCCAAAGGCAGTGCCAGCAACATACCTCGTTCTGCAGGCCTTCTAGCTTCCTCACGCAATGAATGAAGGCTCTCAGGCACTCGGGGCAAGTGATGAGCAAAGCTTCTGGGTTACTGGATTTCACGCGAAGTGCGGGCGTCCATATTGGTGCAGCCTGACGAGAACCAAGCAGTTCCTGCTCATTCCCCAAACTCGCCACAAGATCAAGCAGCCTTCCCACGCTGCTGGCGCCTTTGGCATAGAAGGCGTCGGCCACTACTCCACACGGAACATTCGAGCCACTGTATGCTCCGCTCATCGCCACTACGGCGATCCGTGGAAATCTACGTCGAACGATTGATAGAAGCTCAAACCCCGACATTCCAGCCATGTTCAGATCAGATAGAAGAATGGCGGGCGCACACGTACTGATCTCTGAAAGGGCCGCGAAGCCGTCAGAAGCGGCTCTTACGGCCCAACCGCATTCGCTGAAAATCTGGGAAAGCACGCTCAGAAGGACGAGGTTGTCATCTACAATAACGATGTCTTTCACTCTTGCCATCACTCCTGCCCTCTACCCGACTCAATCGATGTTAAGTATCAACAGATGATTGCTCACTTGATGGGAGATTCGCCGGGAGCAGGCTCTCGGTCTACGACAGCCTTGCCGCTCGGTCCACCGCATAGATGGTCGGTAGTGGCCACTCTTCCGCGAGCGTTGAGAAGCCTATTTGTCGAGGCATATCCTGCAGTCATGGCAAAGACAATGATCGCGCCAGGGATTACAGCTGGGCTGCCCACGGGTATGTCGAAGTATCTGCAGCACACTCCTACGGCAAAACTGATGATGAATCCAATTGCGAATTTCATTGGCGGCCTCCGGACACAAACCCACACTACTTCTGCTGAGACTGTCCGCCTATCATGCCTTTGCGTTATCGCAAGCCCACTGTCTTTCGTGGCCGTTGCTCGAGCACCGTTTCTAATAGAAACACTTTAGAGTCTGCGCACCGTGGGCCTGTTAGTGTGTATCCGAATAGCCGGTTCAGCTTCGGACCGCTAGAAGTCTGAACCAGATCAGATTGTTGCTGGAACTCCGCCTCTTGTAGCGTGGGCGGAATCGGGCTTGAAGAGCCTAAGAGCGAGGAGACATCATGAGCTTCGGCACCGCCGTATTCACACCACTCGTCAAGAAGCTGCAAGAGCGGTACGGAAGCCGCCGGCAGTACGAGCGTATGGAAAAGTCGGGCGGAGCAAACGATCGGCTGACGCCGTTCGAGATTGAATTCCTTGCGGAACGCGACAGTTTTTACTGGGCGACGATTGGCTCTGGCGGGTGGCCGTATGTCCAGCATCGTGGAGGCCCAAAGGGCTTTGTGAGGGTGATCGATGACAAGACTCTGGCACTCGCCGACTTTCGTGGGAACAAGCAGTTCATCAGTACAGGTAATTTACAGTCCGATGATCGTGTCGCGATGATCATGATCGACTATCCACGGCAAGCCAGACTCAAAATTCTTGGCCACGTCGAGATTTTCGAAGGTGCGGAGGCCGCCGACTGGATTAAGCGTGTCCGAATGCCGAATTACGATGCACTGATCGAGAGGGTATTCGTCATTCATTTGGAAGCCTTTGATTGGAATTGTCCCCAACACATAACGCCGCGCTATACGGCGGAGGAGATTCGGGAGGCGATGCAATCGGTGGAGACACAGGTGGAGAATTTAGAACTAGAGAACAAGAGATTGCGAGCCGAAATCTCACGGCTTGCGAGCTCTCAAGATCGGGCGTCCTCGACTCTTAAATAGCCCTGGTGCGTTAGAGATCCAATTGGAGTTCTGAGATCGGCCTTGCACAGCAGATCAGGACGTCTCCACCCGCGGGTGGATCCAGTGGCCGAGGATGATAGCTCACAGTGCCAGCAATCGTTCCGGTTTGGCAAGTGTGGCAAACTCCAACCCTGCAAGACCACCGCACCGGTATGTCACAGGCTTCAGCAAATTCAAGTAGATTTTCAAATCGAGGATTCCACGGCACTGATAGACCGCTTCGCGTGAATGACACGGCCGGTCCTGGACCAGCGTCTCCATCAGGTTTATGTGGGCGTGAGACTGGGCTTCCATGGATTCCAGGCGTTAACGATGGGCCAGCACCAAAGGCTTCCGAATGGATACGGCTGCTGGGAACGTCCCAGGATTTCAACGCGTCAGAAAGTTCCGTAAGAAACGCCGATGGGCCGCACAGATAGAAATCGGATGTCTGCGGTATCCCAAGCCGCTGGAGCGACGCGAGTTGCAAATGGCCGATAGCGTCATAATCCTCCCCAAGACGATCATGTTCGTCGGGATGGCTGTAGACAACAAATGAACGACTCGATCTACGGTTCGCAAGAGTCTCCTTTACCTCTTTCGCGAAAGGGTGTTCTCTGCCACTGCGAGCGCCATAGCACCACCAGACCTCCCGGTTCTGGTCTTGAGCGGTGCCGGCCAACGCATGCAACATGGAAAGCACCGGTGTAGCTCCGATGCCAGCACTTAGGAAGACAATGGGCCGCCCGCTCTGAGTCAAGGTGAAGCTTCCTCGCGGCGCGCCAACTTGCAGTACATCGCCAGAACGAAGTCGATCGTGGAAGTATTGGCTCCCGCGGCCGCCCTGGCGCTTCACGCTGACACGGTAGGCACCGGCGCTCGGGGAGCCGGACAGGGAATAGCTGCGAAAGATCGGAGTGGCAGAGTTAACGTCTTCAATCTTGAATACTATGAACTGACCAGCCAGCGGCGTGGGTAACGGCGCTCGGTCCTCTGCCTGCAGTACAAAGGAGAGTACGAAGTCGCACTCTCTCTTCACGTCAACGACGCGCAAGGAGCGGAACCCTTCCCATGCAAGAGGCGGCGTGACGGGGGCGAGTCCGGCATTGCCGCCATTATCCCCGGCATCAAGCAGAGCTTTGAGTGAGGTTTTCCAGCCTCCACTCAATGCGGGGATGCGTAGCGCTCGCTCCAGTTGGTCAGGAACATGGCCGGGAAGGTAGAGTAACCCATCAATCTCAGCGACTGAAATTCGCTGCGGGCCATCTACGACCTTGATGATCGCATCGCCAGCGCCGATCTCCCCCTCTTCAATGACGCGACAGTAGAATCCAGGTCTCTTATGGGAGACGAGCAATGCTGGCATCTCCGGATTGTTCATCCTGATGCCGACTCGATAGCAAGTCACCCTGGGTTGCGTCACCTCGAACAAGGCTGTACCGATGCGATAACGATCTCCGATGCAGACTTCGCTATCCGCCAGACCTTCCACGGTCAAGTTCTCCCCAAACTGCCCGTACTCAAGTTCCTCGTGCAGCTGCTCTTCCCAATAGCGGTACGACTCGACCTGGTAAACCATCACAGCGCGATGCTCGCCCCCGTGCCCCGCTAGGTCTCCTTGACCGTCGCCGTCAAGATTTAGGTGCCGTGCCGTGACCCTACCAATGACTGGTCGTTTCCAGATTGCCGTCCGGACTATCTTGCCTTGCCACTCCACATCACGAGGGAGGCCAACATTGACTGAAATAAGCAAGCTCACGCGCTCTCTCCTCCGAGTAAAGATACAACGCTCCCCCCATACAGGCAGCTATGTCTTTCTATGAGAACCGAAGAGGGGAGACATGTTCCCGATGTTTCGACGAGTAATGGAAGTGCATGATATGCGGCGTGAAGTACCGAAGCTAGGATCACCTTGTCCATCGATGGCTGTAATCGATAAAGCGACTTGAAATCACCGTTAGATCACACCAGGAGCCAGACCATGAGCGATCAACTTCCGAATACATCCCGCCGCCGTTTCCTCCGCGTCGTGAGCGCCTCGACTGCCGCTGCCCTTTTCGCTACACAAAAAATCGTGGCTGCAGGGCTTGATGCCAACGCGACAACCGTCGCTCTACCTGAAGGAACTTCGTCCTTTAGCCTACACCGGGCCGATACGGCTGTGGTCTTCATCGATCCGCAGAATGACGTGTTGAGCGAGAAAGGCTTGGCTTGGGAGGCCGTTCGCGAAAGTCTGAAGGAGAACAACACCATCGAAAACATGGAGCGCATCTTCAAGGTGGCTAAGGCCCATGGATTCGAGGTCTTCATTTCGCCTCACTACTACTTTCCGGAGGACAAGGGCTGGAAGTTCAATGGTCCGCTCGAAACAGACGAGGCGAAGACAGATCTATTCGCCCGTAAGGGACGGTTGACTCTGGATGGCTTCAAGGGCTCTGGAGCTGACTGGCTGGAACGTTTCAAGCCCTACATTGAGGATGGGAAGACCGTAGTCGCATCACCTCATCGGGTTTGGGGGCCGCAGACGAACGACCTCGTATTGCAACTGCGCAAGCGGAGAATCAGCAAGATTGTCCTCGGTGGGATGCTCGCTAACATGTGCGTGGAATCGCACCTGCGGGAGTTTCTGGAGCAGGGATTTGAAGTCGCCGTGGTGAAGGATGCAACAGCGGGCCCGAGGCATCCTCAGTGGGGAAATGGCTATACGGCCGCGATGATCAATTACGCGTTTCTGGCCCACGCGGTGTTGACGACCGATGAAACGGTCAGAGCCATGGCGAAGGGATAGGAAATCTCTATGGCGATGCTGCGCTACCTGGCCGAAATCTTTATCGACGCGTTTGGCATCACGCATCCGTCTCCCGAAGGACGCGACCGGGCTGCGCGGTACATCGCCATCCTTGTGGTTCTGTTAGCTCTCCTCCTGTTCGGCATCGTCGCGTTCGCAATCCACGCCTTACATCCGTAGTCCCTCTTGAATGCAAGCATTGGCTTTCATCCGTGAGGTTTCCTATGAGAATCGCGATTGCAGCTGACCATGCGGGTTTCCCATTGAAGGAGCAGATGCATGAAATCATCTCTCGACTTGGGCACGAGGTTCACGATCTCGGCGCCCACAATGCCGAGCCGTCCGACTACCCTGATTATGCTGAACTCGTAGGTGAATGTCTCATGTCGGGTGCCGCAGACCGCGGCATTCTGATTTGCGGATCCGGAATTGGCGTCTGTGTTGCCGCTAACAAGATGCCCGGATGCGGGCGGGCATTTGCCATGACACGTACTCTGGGCATCAGGGAGTGGAGCATGACGATATGAATGTGCTCGTCATGGGCTCCAAAATTGTTGGTCCCGCCCTCGCTCGAGAGATTACCCAGGCGTATCTGGCAGCGAAAATCGATCAAACCGAAGAACGCTTTCTCCGGCGGCTAAACAAAGTTAAAGCCATCGAACGACGCTATATTCCGCTAGCGGTGAAATGATCGACAGCACGGCAACGGCAGACTGAGATGTTAGCCATCCAGAAAGCCACGTTTCATGGCGATGGTAACCGCATGTGTGCGGTCGTTGGCGTTCAGCTTGGAGAGAATGCTCTTCATGTGCCCTTTTACGGTGGCCTCGGAAACATTCAGCTGGGATGCAATGATCTTGTTGGCATTACCGGTTGCGACCCTCTGCAACACAGCAATCTCCTTCTCGCTTAGCGCATCGTCGGTGACGTGGTCCGCCAGTTCGGCCGCAATCTCGGGTGGGATCCGCCGATGACCAGCATGAACAGCGCGGATCGTGTCCAGCAATTCCTTCCTCAGCATATTCTTGAGAAGATATCCGGATGCCCCGGCCTTCAATGCACGGAGAGCTTGGATGTCTCCTCGGTAGGTCGTCAGCACGATAAAGCGAGCGTTCGAGAATTCTGATCGAATAGCGACAATCGCATCGATGCCGCCCATGCTAGGCATCTGCAAATCCATTAGTGTTATATCTGGGCGATGGCGGCGGAATAGGTCGATCGCCTCCTGCCCGCTAGTGGCTTCGCCGACGAGCTCGATGTCCTCCTCACCGTCAATTACCGCCGCTATGCCCTCGCGCAAAAGCGGATGGTCGTCCACTGCAAGGACTCTGATTTTCTTATTCAAGTTTGCCTCCCGTGTTCCTTTGCAGGACGTCTGGTTCGCCGCCAAATGGGGTCTCTTCGGATGTGCGGATATGCGACGGTCGCGGGAACCGTCAGTTCAACCTCAGTGCCAGCACCTGCCTTGCTCCAAATATTGCATGCGGCACCGAGTTTCTGTGCCCGTTCCCGCATTCCGGATAATCCCCAGTGTCCCTTTTTCCCAGCGCCGAGAATAACACTGTCAATACCGATCCCGTCGTCACGGACCCGCACCGAACACCCTGAGTTGTTGTAGGTAAGCTCCAGTTCGATCTTCGTCCCTTGCGAATGCAGGAAGGCGTTCGAGAGCGCTTCCCTCGCAATCCGGTACGTTTCCTGGAACGCGACAGGATCTAGTGCTCGCGGATCACCGACGACCACAAAGCTGAAAAGAATTGAAGTGCTTTGGGAAAGCTCCTCACCTGCGGTCGCCAGCATCCCCGAGAGCTCACCCGCAAGCATTCCGCTCTCTCGAAGGTCCCGTACGCTCTCTCGTCCCTCCAGCAGCACTTCATCTGCCCTGTCTAGAATCCTGTTCATCATCTCCCGTGCTGGTCCATCTGCTGGCAATACCTTCATGACAGCCTGAAACCGAAGCATCAGCCCATGAAACCCTTGCAATAGGGTGTCGTGTAGTTCTCGCGCTATACGTTCTCGTTCCTCCATTTGCGCCCCCAGGCGCTTGTGGATCTCTGCGGTGGCCGACCGTAAGCGGTAGACATACAGGAGCCACATGGCGATAGACGCGAGGGCAACATAGATCAGCCTGCACCACCACGCCTGGTAGAAGGCTGGAAGGACAACGAAATCCAACACGGCTCCTTGTTCATTCCAGGCCCCATCGTTATTGCATGCGATCACTCTGAACCGGTAGTTATCGGGCTTCAGCTTCGTGTAGAACGCTGATCTCCTTGTCCCCACATCTTGCCAATCCTTATCGAGTCCTTCCAATCGATAGCGGAAATGTACCCGCTCTGGAATCGACAAGCTGAGAGCCGTGTAGTCGATCTGAATGCCGGAAGGAAGCGGAGGGATCTCCAACTTTACTGCGCTCGGATACAGGTGGCCATCGACGAGTACTGATTGAATCGATACGGGTGGAGGTAAAGAGTTCTTAGATAGATATGCAGGGTCAAACTGAGAAGGCCCATCGGTTCCACTCATCCATATTCGGCCATCTGTGCCGAGAATCGCAGACGGCAGCAAATTCAACTGAGTGGCTGCCCCTCGAACACCGTCACGGCCATCGAAGAGCTCAAACTTGAGCGCATGATGGGAGTCACGACTCCTGGCTTCCAACTCCGCCGTGGTGATGTGTGCTATGCCACTTGCTTGATTGAGCCAAAGGTCACCGACGTCTGTTTCGACAATCCCAGAGATTCCATTAAAGACACGGTCTGTCGCGTCGGTCATCATCACAAAGCGTGAACCGACCAGCCGCGCAAGTCCAAATTGCCCGCCTGCCCAAACGTGTCCTCTTTGGCCGCCAAGAGCAGTTACATTGCCTATTGCCAACCCGTCCGCCTTCGAGAACGTTACGACGTTATCCCCGTCAAAGGCCGCGATTCTATTGTCTGTGTAACCAAACCATACACGACTATCTGATCCGTTATGTATGACGATCGGGGTAAGCCGTGGCAAGCTCGCTACATTTCCATATTGTTCCCATTGGTCGTTTCGTAGGCGAAACGCGCCGTGTTGCACTATGGATATCCACAACGCTCCATTCCTGTCCTGGGTTATGGACCGAACTTTCCAAAAATGGTCTGGCGTCAGGCCAGCTGGAAGCTTTACTTCTTCAAAGTGCTTGTTCATGAGGCGTGTGAGCGTCCCATAACCACCAATCCAGATCGCTCCTTGGTGATCGCGATACATTGAGACGACTTTTCTTGGCGGACCAAACTTGGAGACGATGTCGTTCTGAATCAGCATCAATGGCTGATCGACCCCACCTGCCCAGACGGCTCCAGACCTTTCCGCAACAAGGGACAGATCGACCTTCGGCAGCGAGCCGCCAGACGCGGCAGGATAGATCTTTCTCGGACGGAAACGATCAATTCCAGATTTGGTAGAGACCCAGATATTCCCCTCGTGGTCCTCGAGGATTGCCATGGTGGAGTTGTTCGTCAACCCGTCGCTTTCCGTAAACTCCGGAATGTCGCGCACGATTGGATCACTCGCGTTAACCGCAAGCAATCTGGGATATGGTAACCAGCCTATTCCTCGATCACCCCCGTGGATCCAGCTGCTTCCATCGCTCGGCGCACAAACATTTCCGACAGCATGACATCCACGTGATCGCACTTTCTCAGCGTTACGTGGCCGTTCAGCCTGCTCCCGATTCATCTTTGGCAACTGAATCCGGTCCGCTAGAGCCTCTGACGTCCCGGGATATAACCAAATCGTCCGATCAGACGTTTGGAGCACATTTTCAGGATACCGGCCGCGAGATACCTCCTGAAAACGATGGGAGTGGCGGGGCAACACGTATAGCCCATCACGGCGAACAGCCCACATTCCGTCTTCGTCATCAATAAACAGGACATACCCAGTCGGCAGTGGTAGGCCCCATCCCGAATCGAGAGGATTCCAATGCGTGCCGTCGAATCGGAGCACTCCGCTGCTAGAAGAAACCCATGTAATACCGTCCGCGTCAGTAACGAAACCGTATATCTGGGCCGACGGTAACCCCTCTCTTTCAGAATAATTCGTTACTGTTCCGTCTCTTAGGAAGCTCACGCCTCCAGTTCTGTAACCAATCCATAGACCGCCGCTTGGCGCAGCCATCAGTGCAGATATATCGGCGTATGGAAGGTCGACGAAATGAGGTGACTCAAAGGATTCGAAACGAACTCCGTCAAAGCGAGTGAGGCCGGCTTGGCTTCCGAACCAAAGATAACCGTCGGTCGTCTGTGCAATCGCCTTGGCCGCCACGGGCGCACCTTGCTCTGCTGTCCATCCAGTGTGTATAAAGCGGTCCTTTAACTGCGGTCCGCTCGGCCTGGGAGCTTCGGCGAAACAAGATGCGAAAGTCAGAGCTAATACCAGAGCGACCATGGACATAAGGTGTCCGCAGGCTTCGCGCTTCGCCGCGCGTCCCCCATTCAGATTCTCTTTGCCGCTACGCTTTGGCAGACGGCTTTGCCACCCTCCTGCGACGAATGTGTCACTCATAGAGGCAGTCCTCCGTTGACATCAAGCTCTGTACGCGAGATGTGAGGCCTTCTGCCAAAGCAATCCGATCCGGTCCGATAGAGATAAACTATATCCCTCTTCGGCTCTGGGAATAGCCCCAAAGGAATAGCCTCCGACGTATCCTTTCGAGATTGCCATCCGATCGTAGGGTGGCTAGGCTTCGGAGTGTGCAAAGACTATTTTCCATGTTCCCTACGGGAACCGCAGGTGTTGCGCTGCTGGTTTTGCGAATTTCCATAGCTACAACCCTTCTCGTCAATGGAACCGCTCATTGGGCCCCCGCAGCTTCATTCTGGATCTTCCTAGGGCTGACACTTGAGACGGTTTTCCTCTGTCTCGGTATGTTTACCCCCTATTGCGCCGCGGCTGGTTGCCTCGTCCAGATATATGTCCTTTGCACAGGCGCAGGAGGCCATGCAGTACTCCTTGTAACCTCAATTCTTAACAGCGGAGTGGCCGCGGCTTTAGGTCCAGGTGCGTACTCAGTCGATGCACGCATTTTCGGCCGGAAGCTCGTGACCCTCCCCTCCCGGAGATAACTTCAGGAAAACTAATCTGTCGAAGGAGCGGCGACTACTGGACGTGTCCGTCCACTTTGGACTATGAGGCCGCAACTGGGAGTGTTCAAACTCTATCCCAAAGGGCTGCACAGATTTGTCCAGATGGGGATTACCCATCGTTCGAACGATCCAGATACTTGCCTCACGTAAGTCATCGCTGCTCTTCATTCGTTCGAAAGGTGTCCTCCATGCTAGCTGTCGAACGCACCACCGACTCTGTGACCACGGCCCCACGCGTATACCGCAATCGTCCCTACTCGCCGGCATTTGATACTCCGCGTCCCGAGCCACTTTGCGATGTGATCTACCTGATCGATGAGGATCCCAGAATTCGCGAAGAGATATCCGCGTGCTTCACGGCACGAGGCGTCAAGGTGATCTCCTTCCTATCAGCCACCGATTATCTGGGCTTTTGCGGCAGAGAGACAGCGGCTTGTCTCGTACTGAACACTCATCTTCCAGACATCAGCGGACTAGAACTTCAGCAGCGTCTCGCGGAGAAGGAAAACCCGCCGGCGATCTTCATCAGTTCTGAATTTGACATTGCCTCGACGGTTCGCGCCATGAAGGCTGGTGCCGTCGAGGTCCTTATCAAGCCCATTGACCTGACCGCGCTCATTGCCGCCGTGCAGGAGGCTTTCAGTCAGGACCGGAGACAACGCCGCAAGAAAGCAGAAGTGGCGCAGCTCGAAGAGCGCTTCTCTCACTTGACGCCGCGAGAGCGAGAAGTCCTGCCACTCGTTGTTGGGGGCCTTCTCAACAAACAGGCCGCATCAGTCCTGGGCATTTCAGAAGTCACGCTCCAAATACATCGCAGCCAGGTCATACGAAAGATGGGGGCGGAATCGCTCGCGGATTTGGTACGCATGGCGATGAAGCTACGTATTCCATACTGGCGCGAAGGGCATTCCAGACAGATCGAACCATCGAGGCCCGCGTTATTTGTCTTCCGGTAGGGGTTCGACGTGCCGTCCCAGGGCGCAAACCGATGAAGAGCGCGAATTGGGTGTATGCAGTTGTCGACTGTCTCCGTGATCGACAGTTTGGGCATGAGACGGTAAGGGAAGCCTTCTGCTCGTTCACGGACTCTTCAAACGGACTGGGTTTTGCCTTGGCAACCACCGCTCTTGGGATGTGTCACCGTTTTTTCGCGCTGCCTCCGATGTGGTTTCGCCGCGAACTTCTGGAAATGTCCACGAACTGGCTCGGCATAACTTCGCCGCTAATACAAACCCATGATAGGCAGTTGTCCTCGCGCTGATTAATGTCGATATCGAAACGGGTCGATTCTCGTTCAGATCATTTTCCAAGGAGAGACATATGTCCACCGCGATTGCTTCATCCGAATCAGTTAAGATCCATTTCAACACCGTCCGCATTCAGGGTATCGATGTTTTCTATCGTGAGGCAGGCGAAAAGACATTGCCTGTCCTACTTTTGCTGCACGGCTTTCCCACTTCCTCAAACATGTTCCGCAATCTAATGCCGCGCCTTGCCAAATCGTTTCGCGTGATCGCACCGGACTATGCCGGCTATGGATTCAGTGGGATGCCCGACCGCGAAGATTTCAAGTACACCTTCAAGAATCAAACGAACATCGTTGAAGAACTCACCAAAGAGCTCAAGCTCGAAAGCTACGCCCTGTACGTCATGGATTACGGTGCTCCGATCGGCTACCGACTCGCCCTGCGTCACCCCGAGAAGATCACCGGCATCGTGGTGCAGAACGGGAACGCATACGAGGAAGGTCTGCTGAAATTCTGGGATCCGATCAAGAAGTATTGGAACGACCAGACCGCGGAGAATCGCGCGGCCCTGGCATTCTTAGCCGCATCAGAAGCAACGAAGTGGCAGTACCAGAACGGTGTGAGTGATGTCAGCCTGTTGGATCCGACTACCTGGACACTTGATCAAGCGCTGATGGATCGTCCGGGCAACGGTGATATCCAGTTGGACATGCTGCTCGATTACGCGTCGAACGTTCCTCTCTATCCCGATTTCCAGTCGTTCTTTCGGAAATACCAACCACCGATGCTGATCGTCTGGGGCAAGAACGACTTCATCTTCCCGCCGGAGGGCGCAGCTCCCTACAAGCGCGACCTCCCGAACGTGGAGACGCACCTGCTCGATACGGGCCATTTCGCCTTGGAAACTCACGGCGAAGAGATTGCCAGCCGCATCGAGAAGTTTCTCGCACCTCGCAGGTAGCGATTCGCCGGCGGCTTGGCGGTCGAGCCAGGCTGCCGGCAAGTGAACATTTGCACACGGCTGTTGCGCACCTAACTGGGCTCAAAACAATCTGGAGGCGTTATGAATAAGAAGCTTGAAGGAAAGATCGCGCTTGTTACGGGGGGCAGTACCGGAATTGGTCTGGCGACCGCTAAGCGCTTCGTCGCCGAAGGCGCTTACGTCTTCGTCACAGGTCGTCGCCATGCCGAACTCGACGAAGCCGTAAGAAAGATTGGCTCAAACGTGACCGGCGTGCAAGGAGATACGGGCAGTCTCTCTGATCTCGACGATCTTTACGGGAGGATCAAGCATGAAAAGGGCCGTCTGGACGTCATCTTTGCGAACGCCGGTGGCGGCAGCTTCGCGCCTCTCGGGTCCATCACCGAAGAACAATATGCCTCTACGTTTGATAGGAACGTGAAAGGCCTAATCTTTACAGTCCAGAAAGCACTGCCGCTACTACCAGACGGCGCTTCCATCATCCTCAATGCATCCACAACCACGATCAAAGGCTTGCCAGCATTCAGCGTTTACTCGGCCAGTAAGGCTGCGGTCCGATCGTTCGCCCGCACATGGACGACCGACTTAAAGCATCGCAAGATCCGTGTCAACGCCATCAGCCCTGGATCAACTGAAACCCCTGGGTGGCTCAATCTCGCCCAGGATGAAGAGCAGAAGCAGGCGATGTTCGCTCAAGTCGTCGCAACGGTGCCGCTTGGAAGGATTGCTCAACCAGACGAGATCGCAAAGGTTGTCACCTTCCTCGCATCGGACGATTCAAGCTTCATCAGTGGCATTGAGCTGTTCGTTGACGGTGGTGCGGCCCAGGTGTAATTACCAGGATGCTGAACAGGTGGTCCTCTGTGAAACGAATCGTCTTCGTAATGCTTCTATTGCCAGTGGTGGTCGGGCTACTTGCCTTCAGCGTACCTGTATCCGGGCACGCCGATGCGAAAACGCCGTCGAACACTGAGATAAAGATTCCTCACGGATATCGCGATTGGAGGTTGATTTCCGTAGCCCACGAGGCTGGTGGCCTCAACGATATTCGTGCAGTTCTGGGCAACGATGTTGCAATCAGGTCCTATCGAGGCGAGATTACCCCGTTCCCGGAAGGCACAATTCTTGCCCGATTGGCTTGGAAGTATGTCCCTTCTGAGGAGGACAACAAAGCCTTTGGTCGCGAGCAGTCCTTCGTTGCCGGTCGTCCGACGAATGTTCAATTCATGATCAAGAACTCAAATAAATACGCCGCGACTGGGGGGTGGGGATTCGCTCAGTTCACGGATGGCAAACCTACCAATGAAGCTGTTCCCAAAGCCTGTTTTTCTTGCCATCAAGCTGCCGAAACCCGGGACTTTGTCTTCACCCGTTACACGCCCTGACAAGAAAATCAAATTAGTGTTTTGATCAGCTTTGCTGTGGGTGCCGCTTATCGATATTCCACATACCAGTGGGCAATCTGCCCGTTTTGCCTGGAGATTTCACAGCCCTTGCAATGACCGCGGGCTGCACGTGGACCAACCGGATTCTGTCCGCGGGAAACAAGCTTGCCAACAGCGCACCTTTGTGGAGGACCAAGCGGCCCATCTGCAGCGAACGGAAGTCCTTCGCTGGTCGGCACTCCTTCTATGGAGTAATGAGCATTGTCACGCAAGAGATATCGGCAGGCCCACCATGTGGTGCTGGAGGTGTAGTGATAGCAAACGGATATTACGAGGCGGAAAAGCAGGCAGCAAGCCCTATCGCTTCGCACTCAGAAGAAATGTTGATCATACTGGCGAAGAATGGAGACACATCTGCCTATACGGAGCTATATCGGCTTCACTCACGCCGCGTTTTTCATACGATCCTGAAGATAACGAAGAATCGGGACGATGCTGAAGACGTTCTCCAGGAAACGTCCATGAAGGCTTTCAGACACCTGAACGGTTTTGATGGAAGGTCGCGATTCTCTACATGGCTGACGCGCATTGGTATCAATGCTGCGCTCATGTTGCGGCGAAAGGCACATTGCCGGCTTGAATTTGCGATTGAATGCGAGTCCGCTGCCAATGGTTTCGCGAATCTTCAGATATTCGATGAGCGGGCTGACCCGGAGCATCGGATGCGTTTAACTGAAAAAAGAGACCAACTAAATTGCGCTGTCAGGAGGCTGCCCCGAACCTTACGCGAACCTTTGGAACTTCAGCTCGCCGAGGAACTGTCGGTAAAGGACCTTGCTGGTCGTCTTGGATTGTCCGTGCCTGCCACGAAGTCGCGCCTGATGAGAGCAAGAATTCAGGTGCGAAAGTGGATGGTCTGTAGCAACCACCTACGTCCCACCGACGGTACGCTTTAGGCCCCGGATAGCGATGGTCAACATCGCGTTTAGTATTTCCTGTTTTGTCATCGCTTTTTGTAATCTGGTTGCTCATCCGGCCTTTCGGCGCCCAAATTGGTACCAGGTAGGGCGACGCAATGATTGAGCGTTAGGAGATTGGAGAATATGAGCAACTATCGCGTTAACTTATTGATCCCACGTGGTATCCAAAAAGCGGGGCTCGAACTGCCGCCGTCCTTTTCAGGGTTCGCCTCTCGTATCAACTACGACTGTGAGTAGCGATCCGACACCGGCAAATAGAGTAGGGGAGCTTCAGTAACGAAATTACCCTTGCCCTCCAGGCTATTGTGGCTACTGGAACGTTGCGCTCGCCCTAGATGAGTGATTCGGCCTGTTGTCATCTTCTGGCTCTGAACTCACATTCGATCAGGTCAGATTGCGGTCTCCTATTGACGGTCTATAAGAGGAGTGCTACCCTCTTATAGATAAACGATAGGAGCGTTCATGCCTAGCCGTCAAACCGATCTCCTGCAAGGCACACTCGATCTCCTCATCCTGAAGGCTCTTGCCATTCAGGAATTGCATGGGATGGGTGTATCGCGCAGAATAGCTCAAATTACAGAAGGAGCTTTCGACGTGAAAGCTGGCTCCTTATTTCCCGCTTTGCACCGCATGGAACAGGCCGGGTGGCTGACGTCTTTCTGGGGCGAATCGGAAACTAACCGGCGCGCGAAGTTCTATTCGCTGACCAAAGCCGGCAAAAAGCAGCTACACGCCGAGTCGGAACGGTGGGAAAGAATATCCCTTGCCATGGCGACTGCCTTGCGCACCGCATAGGAGGCTTTGTGATCAGTCGACTCCGCGCGCTTTGGAACAATGTATTCCGCAGAAAGCAACTCGATCGCAACCTGGATGAGGAGCTTCAGGCTTATTTGGAACTGGTGTTGGCCGAGAAGGTGCGCGCCGGTGCTGACCCGGAAGATGCGCATCGCGATGCTCGTCACCATAGAGGAGGAATCGACCAGGTCGTACAGAGCGTGCGCGATGTTCGCGCGGGAGTCTTTTTGGACAGGCTCGTGCAGGATGTTCGCTACGGGGTTCGAACGCTTGCGAAAGACCCGGCTTTTTCGCTCGTAGCTATCGCCACCCTGGCGCTCGGAATCGGCGCCAACACTGCGATGTTCAGCATGCTGGACCAGGTGGTGCTGCGGCTCTTGCCGGTCAGTGATCCGGAACGGCTGGTGATCGTCCGCGAAACCGGCAACCACTATGGCAACAGCTACGGCCCTAACACCATTTCCTGGCCGATGTTTGAAGACTTGCGCGACAACAATCAAGTCTTTTCCGGGATGTTCTGCCGGTTCCCGACAAGCGTGGCTATTGGCTTGAGCGACCATGCGGTGCAAATCCCCGCTGAACTTGTCTCCAACTCTTACTTTCAGACATTGGGCGTCAAGGCGCTGTTTGGGCGCCTGATAGGCCAGGAGGACGACTCCGTTCCCGACAGCAAGCCTGTCGTGGTGCTCAGTTACAGCTTCTGGCGAAGCTACTTAAATGGTGACCATAACGTTGTTGGGCGGACCATCTCGCTGAATGGCTACGCGATGACGGTGATCGGAGTTGCGCAGCCGAACTTTGACGGCGTGGAACTGGGATCGCCCGCAAGTGTTTTCGTTCCCATCATGATGAAGACGGAGATGACGCCGCACTCCGACGGGCTCAAGGACCGGCGCCGCCGACTGAGTTGGGTCACCGCATACGGCCGGCTCAAGCCTGGCATCAGTACAGAGCAGGCTCAACTCTCGTTGCAGCCGCTTCTGCACAGTATTCTCAAAATGGAAGTTGAGCAGCCTGAATTCACAAGATCCGCAACGGCTGCCGACGGCCAGCTGTTTCTGCGTAATCGCGTTGAACTTCTACCTGGCTCCGATAGCGGGCTCCGCGAAGAAATGCGCAGACCACTATTGCTCCTGCTCGCGCTCACCGGGGCAGTCCTTCTTCTAGCCTGTGCCAACCTGGCCAACTTGTTGCTGGCGCGCGCTGCGGCGCGAGAGCGGGAATTCGCTGTTCGCCTGGCCATCGGCGCCGGACGTGCCCGCATCATCCGCCAGTTGCTGGTCGAAAGTCTGCTCCTCTCCGGCGCCGGAGCGGTTGTGGGCCTGGCGCTGGCTTTTCTGGCAGCTCGCGTTTTGCTGCGCATCTATCTGCCCGCCGATGCAGTAGCCGAGTTTGTTATCTCTCCCATACCGGACGGACGCGTGCTGGCCTTCGTCGTGGGAGCGATGCTCCTCACTTCCCTGGTCTTCGGACTTGTCCCCGCGGTTCGCGGCTCACAAACGGAAATTACGCTCTCGCTCAAAGACAGATCCGGGACCCTCTCAGGCGGAGGTATTTCTCTTCGCCGGATGTTGGTTGGCATTCAGGTGTCTCTGTCTTTACTGCTGCTTGTCGGTGCTGGACTGTTTGTTCGTACTTTGCGCAATCTTGAGAACCTGGGGCCGGGTTTTCCAACCGATCACTTACTTACATTCACTACGACACCTACGCTGAACGGATACTCCTACGCAGAAACCAAATCCTATTACCAGCGGTTAACGGTCGACCTGGAAACGATGCCTGGTATTACGTCGGTGGGACTTTCGACCATGCCGATTCTGAGAGGCTTTGCATGGCAGAATGCGATTCTTGGCAAGGACTTCGAAGGGACGCCAATTGAACAACAGCCGGTTCTAAGCCAGGTGGACCCGAACTACTTTGCGACGCTCGGTATTCCTGTCATCGCCGGGCGCGGATTTACCGCGAAAGATGTTGCGCCAGCCGATTATGCAATCGTGAATGAGACCTTTGCCAAAGAATATTTCCCTGGCCGCAATCCTATCGGGCAGCACTTTGGGCTCGTGGACGACATGCGGGCAGTCATTCCGAACACGGAAGTCATCGGTGTGATTCCGGACAGGAAATATAGAGGCCTGCGGGAGACGCCCCCTCCGCAGGCCTATTTCCCTTCTACCGAAATTTCCAACATCCGCGGGATGACTGTTTATGTGCACACGCAGGGTGATCCGCGCCAATTCGAGGACGCGTTGCGCGACCGGATGCGCCAGTTCGACCCGCATGTTCCCGTGGTCGATCTCCAAACTGTGAACGAACAGATTGGATTCTCGCTGCGGACAGAACGACTAGTCGCCAGTCTCTCTGGTGTATTCGGCGGGCTTGCTACTTTGCTCGCCGTCATCGGACTTTACGGGGTGATGGCTTATGTTGTGCAGCGACGAACGCTCGAAATTGGAATCCGCATTGCGCTCGGAGCCACACGGAGCAACGTGATCGCGATGGTGATGCGAGAAGTCTTCTTTCTCATCGGAGCTGGCCTGGCTGTCGGTATGGCGCTTGCGCTGGTTCTCGCCGATCTGATCCGCAACCAACTCTATGGATTGAGTGCGCGCGATCCATTCACGTTCGTCAGCTCGGCAATTGTTCTGACCTTAGCTGCGGGATTAGCTGGATTTATTCCCGCCTTGCACGCCAGCGGGGTCGACCCGACAACCGCTCTACGGCAGGAATGATCGGGTTCGAGATGTGCTCTACCCCTTCCGCGCAAGCGTTTCAGTTGTCGATACATCGCCCGATCGTTCGTTGATACCGATTACTCCTCAAATGTCAGCAAGTATCCGGGCGTCCCTTGGATTAGCGGATCGCATGGCGCTACGGCGTTCCTCATTACGAATCTAAAGAGTTTGATTCTCCGCAAGTCTGTTGAGTCCGAACTTCAAGATGATCCACCGTCAACTTGCCGACTGAAAGCTTTTCGATGCGTGCCTCCAAAATCCTCAAGCGTTTTACCGTCATGACGCCTACCGCGAGCGCGCCGATCGCCAATGCGCCAAGAGCCACTGCCCTGGCTGCAACTGCGCCAACGGCTGTGCTGCCCACTTTCACTTTCGTAATCGAGTTCTTTGGTTGCATCATCATGCCTGTTTCATACGATAGTTCTGATTGAGCGTCTTCGTGGTTGCAACTGCAAGGCGTAGGATCAAGTTCCAGGCGAACGAACCTTGCGCCCCAGGACGGAAGCTACCCAAGTAGGCTACGCAACTGCACCCTCGATCCATTGAATGTGACACATGTACCGCGACTCAATTGCAGACCTGTGACGTCGGCATCTCAACTGGAATCCACCGCCGGTCATTGCACCGCGTGTCGGAGTTGGGATCGGCATTTGCGCGGAGTAATCATGAGAATCACCAGCTACTCGCGGTCCATGAGAGGTTTTGTCTGTTCTCGCAAACCGAAAACGCCTTAGAGAGGTGGTTCCGAGAAGTCGACGTATCAGGGTGTTGATTCGCGGAGGTCGACCTATTTACCTCTATCTTTCTTCTTCGAATTCAGCGGCGCAGTGTCGAGAGTGGTGATCTTTTCGAGCTCCGCCTCAGCGTGCTTCGCAGCAGCCTCAAGCGTTTTTTCTTCTCCCAGAAACCATGCCCCTATCGTCGCGTTCATCAGGGCCAACGTGATGCCGGCGAGCAATCTCACCCTGAGATCGTCGCGTCGGGCATTCCGTGCTCGTGAGGCGAAGGCTTCGGCGACGGCGTCCTCTACCAGATGCTTCCTGGAGAGATAGGCCTGCCGCGCTGTTGGGTGACTCGTCGAAATGGCAATGAGCTGCCGCGCACGTGCTTCGGGCTGCTGGTTGTACTGCACCCCGGCGAGCAGAGTCTGGTGGATCACTTCCAGATCGGTGGATTGTCGCGGTGCACTTCGTATAGCCGCAACAAGAACTGCGCCATATTCCATGACGCTTCGGGCCAGGAGATCATCCTTGGTAGCAAAATAGCGAAAGAAGGAGCGCTTGGAGATGCCGGCTGCTTCAGCGATCTCTGCCACATCCGTCTGGTCGAAGCCCTTCTTTTCGAACAGAGCGATCGCTGCATCGAGGATGGCGTTCCTTACCAGTTCCTGCTTACGGGACTTGAGGTCTCTCTTTGCGCCGGTGAAGATTCCACGCCGGTCGTCATCGCCATCCGTCGGGTCGATGACAAGCTTGTCAAAACGTATCCCGCTCGTACCTTTCATGCCCATCACTCTCTCGATTACCTTACGGTGACCCGCATGGAGGCAAGGTTCTGAACCAGGCCGAAAGGCGTGTTCGCGTCGCCATCGCGCTGGGCTGTGACCCTGACTACAGGAAAGTAGGTCCCTGGACGAACGAAGCGATGTACCTCTTTGAAAGCGGGCTCATGACCAATCGAGACCGGCTGCGCCGTGAAATGGCCATCGCCTTCAAAATCCCACTCGATCTTTACGATCTTACCGGCAGAAGGCGGTGTCTGAGCCTTCGCCCAAAAAGTAATGTCCGCTCCTTTCTTTACCAGGCCTGTGGGATGGGACAATGCATCCGATGTTCTGCCGACGCCTAATGTCACGACGGGCTGAATACCGCCCCGCAACTCCGCCTCAGGCGCAAGTTGCACCTGGTCGTCGGCGTCGATGCGATAGTTGGTGCTCTGCGCCGGCGGAATGCCCTTAACAACCCATGCGTCCAGATCCAGCAGCGCCTGCTGTACCTCTCCGAAGTAGCTTACGATGTGGTCGGCGACGTGAGCAGAATGCTCGAAGGCAACACCGGCACTCATGCCCGCAATATCCGGGCCATGATCGGCGTTGTCCATATACCAAAGCCGAAAGCTGCCGGACAGGTCACCCAACGCGGCTTGCGCCTGCTGCCGATACCAGTCCGCTGACCACGGGTAGGCTGAAACATCCAGAACCGACTCCGCCATGATCATCTTTCCGTGGAATCGCCCGCTCGCCACCGACCCGGCGCTTGATGCGTTTAATATCGGACCGATCATCACGCTGCGCTGCGGATAGAGCGGAGCACCTTCGTTCTTCACGTATTGATCCCAACCGTACTGGTGCGGCGTTGGTACCTGGTGGCGCGAGTAGTACTGCAACGCGACAGCCCATGAGTTGTCCAGCCGGACCGCGGTGCCCGCAGTGATTCCCGATGCACTCACAACCTTGACTTTGCTACCTTCGATTCCAGTGATCACGACCGATTGGCCAGCCTTTGAACCGTCCTTGATCATTAAGTCACCGTTCAGCAGATCCTTTGACGGCTCCACGCCAAGCACCAGTTCGTTGCCCTCGCCAACGTTCTTGACCGTCGTGTCCTGCCGAACCCGCGCAGCCTGGACCGATGGCTCGCTCCCTTCATATCCCGGTTTGCTCCAGAAATCCTCCATATAGCTCGGGTCGATGGCGCGGACTGCACCCTCCACAGCCCAAAACCCGCCGCCATTCAGGGTGGCATATTGCCACCAGCCCTTCAAAGGAAATCCAAGTCGAGTCACTTCTTTCAGCGTGTCCCGCTGCTCGGCACTCAGCCCCGCAAATGGATCACCGCTTCCCCCCGGTGCTACGGCATCGGCTACCCACAGATGAAAGACGAAGAAACTGGCGTCGCGTCGAGAGGTTGAATGTGGGTCGGAGAATGCGCTCCGCAATTGATCTACGAGGGCGGAAAACCCGGGGATGAAGTGCCTTCGCGCTCTTTCATTCCAGAATAGCCAACTGGAGGCACCAGACTCGCATCTCATCGCGCACGCGATTCGCGGAGTAACTCCTTACGCATCAGTTGCGTTGCCGGGTTGGACCTCTCTAAGCCAATGGCTCACCGATGAATCTACTGTGAGCGTCCTGGGGATCGAAGCTCAACCCAGCGGAAATCTTCTCCTTTTATTCGCCTATACTGGTCCAGATGTCCCACGCTCCTTCAGGCCTTTATCCCTTTGTTGTTGCATGCAAGGAATGCCGACGGAACATCCCTGCGCCGGTGGAAACTTTGCCAGACTCCTGGATCATTGCTCAATGCCCGCTATGCGGGGAGCAACGCCGCTACTTGCCGACAGACATTTTCCAAGGACGACTTTCGCATGAGCTCGTTGGGAAGCTTGGGCGCGTGGGAGACGTCAAATGGGCGAGATGAAGCGGGCAATCGCCCGCGAAGAACAGGACCGTCGGAATCAGGATCGCTTCGTCAGCACTGTCGTCATCGCCGCGTCGATCATCGCGGCCGTTCGTTTGGCGCGAGACGATATCGGATCTTCGTCTCCTCGGCTCTACGCGGCCATTTCTGACAGCGTCAGCTTGGCACGGAAGATCTTGCAACGAGTGATCGGTGGATGAACCCGTATTGGCAACTGAGAAATCACGCTCGGGTACTCAGCTCTTTGGCGTAAAGAAGCGAGCTGGATTCTGATGTCTCGTCTCAGGGTGCGATTCAAGCGCATCTGTCATCCTGATTAACTCTGCCAACGAATGCGCCTTCATTTTGCGCATGATTTGCCGGCGATGAACGCGGATTGTGATTTCACTCGTGCCGAGTTCGTCAGCGGTCTGTTTGCTTGGCCTACCCGCAACAACAAACGGGAGAACCTCCCGTTCCCGCGGGGTCAACTGCGCATACTTCCTCTGCAATTCCACGATCCTCGCTCTCCTGGCGTGCAGCTCTTCCAAGAATTCCTCCGGAGGGACAAAGAACGGGTTTTCACGAAGGACTCCCCCAATGATGACCATAGGGTGGGCGCGCATTACATCCACGATGATGTTGGCGGTAAACCTGTTCAGATCGTAGGTGCAGATGACGGGGTTGATCGGACCATCTTGCCGAAGCCAAGCATTGTTCGTCGTTGCCTCGTACTCCAGCAGTGCGTTGGTGTCGAGATTGGCCTCCAAAGCCCACTCCATATTTGTCACAAATCTTGTGAGCGGAAATCCGTCTAGTGTGGACTTATCTATGATCTGCCTGAATAGGGCGAGAGTTCTGTGCTGATCGAAGTGGCCTCCTGCCAAGTGGGTGTCAGACCAGTCGCGCAGTTCGAATTGACCGCTCTCATTCGCCACCTCCACATCGACTCCAGCCGCCGTTAGTCGCTGGAGGTGGTCGTTGCGCAACCTTGGGTCTACCGTGTGGACATTCTTCTCTTTTGACTTCAGGCCATCTTCCAAGAAGGGAAGCAGGACCCGATACTCTTCATCTCGACTATTGAAAAAGGCACAAATATGGGCGCGATGGTCAAGTGTCGAGCCGCCGAGATGAATTTGGCGATTCGCTCTTGCCGGCAATTTTCGGCGCACGTTTTCCGAACCATTGATTTGAACCAATGTAGACCTCGATAAGAATCGTTTAGGGCAGCTTTCGAAACTGTACAACGGGCCTGTCTTACTGGCGACGGCGAGCTGACACCTATCTGGCATCGAGGGGAGCCTGATTCAGCCGTGCTGAGCCTAGTCTAAACGAACCGATAATAGACGACCGACTCCTTCTTCATACATGATGCACTCAGAAGGTGCCGTCTACGGTTTTGCCAAGAGACGGAATGATATCGACCTAGCGCCGCCGGCTCCCTTCAAAAATTCCTCATTTGAGGCCTGAAATGGCCTCCCGTAATCAGTATGACGTCGGACAGGGCTTGTCCTTCACCTTGCTACAGCATCGAGCAGACATCGCGGGAGAAGCTCGATGGGTGGGCGCGCCCTCCGGACTGGCGAACCAGAACCGAACACCCGAGGAGGTTTCATGTCGAAGCTGAACAAGAAAGTTGCATTAGTCACCGGCGGTTCACGCGGTATTGGCGCCGGTATCGCGAAGCGTCTGGCGAGCGAAGGAGCCAGCGTGGCCATTACATACACCAAGGGCGCTGACGCTGCCGCCTCAGTCGTTAAAGAGATCGAGGCTGCTGGCGGAAAGGCGATCGCCATCCAGGCTGACGCAGCCAATGCCGAGGCCGTAGCCGCAGCGGTTGAGAAGGCAGTCGCCACCTTTGGGGGGCTGGATGTGCTAGTGAACAACGCCGGTACTGCGATTCCCAAGCCCTTTGAGGAGTCGACGCTGGAAGAACTTGACCACGTCATCAATCTCAATGTTCGCGGAATGTTCATTGCGACAAAGGCTGCGCTGAAGCACATCAAAGACGGCGGACGCATCATCAACATCGGTTCGTGTGTCGGCGAACGCATGGTCACTCCGGGACTGGCCGCTTATTCGGCGACGAAAGGCGCGGTGAAGATGTTTACGCAGGGGCTGTCGAGAGAAGTTGGGAGCCGAGGCATCACTGTGAATAATGTTCAGCCGGGCCCCATCGACACGGACCTCAATCCCGCGTCCGGTGATTGGGCCGAACCTCAATTAGCTATGACCGCGCTCAACAGATACGGACACGTCGACGAGGTCGCCGCACTGGTTGCATTCGTTGCCAGTTCCGAGGCTGCATACATCACGGGAGCCAATCTTACCGTTGACGGTGGCACCAACGCGTAACGCTTTGGCTTTCTGCCAGCAATGGCTCAATAGGACCCATACCCATCCAGGAGAGGACGCAACATGAGTACATCTGCATTTGCCCCGTATTCGGCGATTACGGTGCCAACCCAGTTCGTTGAAGCGAACGGCATTCGCTTTGCCTACCGCCATTGGGGTAAAGAGGGCAAGTTGCCTCTCGTCTTCAACCAGCACTTCACAGGCAACCTCGATAACTGGGATCCAGCCTTACTTGATGGCTTGGCTGTAGAGCGCGAGGTCATCATCTTCAACAATGCCGGCATCGCGAGTTCCACGGGCGAGGTGCCTTCGACCTTTGCCGGCATGGCAAAGAATGCCACAGCGTTTATAGCCGCGCTGGGATTGAAGCAAGTCGACTTGCTCGGCTTCTCAATCGGCGGCATGGTCGCCCAACAGATCGTCATTGACCGTCCTGACCTGATCCGCAGATTGATCCTTGTTGGAACGGCTCCACGCAATCTCGATGCAGGCGGAGGCCAGGGGTATTTGACACCTGAGGCCCAATCGATCTTTGGCGCAGCCTACAATCCTCCCGAAAATCTTTGGCTCAAGGTCATGTTCACCGATTCTGAGTTGGGGCAGGCCGCTGGGCGCGAGTTTCTCAAGCGCTACCTCTCACGGACAGAAGATCGCGACGCACCCATTAGTGAGAAGGTCGCACCGGCACAACTGGCCGCGCTCGCTCAATGGGGCGAACATCCCGGCGAACGATTCGTCTACCTCAGGGACATAGAGAAACCCACACTAGTGGTCAATGGAGTCCACGACGTGATTGTTTACACGGTCAATTCTCTCCATCTCGTGCAAAACCTTCCCAACGCGAAGCTCATTCTGTACCCCGATGCCAATCACGGCTCCTGGTATCAGTACAGCGAAGACTTTGTGTTTGAGGTGAATCGTTTTCTCGACAATGCTTAGTATTTCGGGTGTCCGGGTGACGCTGATGTGCGCTCGCCCTGTCCTAGTATGCGAGTGTGAGCTTTCCGAACAGTTGTCCAGAATCCTGATGATTGAGTCATCAAAATGGCCAACCTCACGGGCCTTCGCGCTTGCAGATGCCGGAGCATTTGTGCTCGTGCATTACGGATGTTCAGCCAAAGAGGCAGAAGAGGCTGTGTCCACTATTGACATCCAAGCGAGGATGCGCCCATGCGCGTTGGTTCACCGGAACCAGCATCCCGGTCGATGGCGGCTCGAAGTTGTAGTCAATCTGAGATGGACCGTCCGAGTACTGTAGCGTGAGGCCATCATCAAGGTGGGTCGATTTTATCGATACGCACGTTGAAACGGAGCCGACAATGGAACAGTCAATCCCGGAACAAAACAAAGCCTTGGTCTTAAATGCATTCAACCTGCGTTTCAACGAACGAGACTATGACGCAGCGGAACGCTTCTGGTCGCCCCATTACCTCCAGCACAGCGCTCATATCGAACCAGGTCGCGAGGGTCTGTTCAATCTCATTCGAAGTCTTCCGCACACGTTGAAATACGAGCCTGGCACCATCGTCGCCGATGGCGAGTTCGTTATCGTGCATGGCCGTTTCTCGGATTTTGGGGCGTCCGTCAACTGGATAGCAGCTGACATTCTCCGCATTGTTGACGGGGTGCTCGTGGAGCATTGGGACGTGATCCAAGATGAAGCCTCAGAAGAGCAGTCGAAGAGCAAAGCCCCTATGTTTGGCGACAAGTTTCCCTCCTGCAAATGAACATTCGATTGAACCGCCAATTGGCGCATGCCCTCGATTGTGAACAGCTGACGTTTTGGGCCGATTCCTCCACGATCAGGTAGGTGAGAACCGGGGCGGGTTGACTGAACTTGGTCCAGAATTTGGTCCAATTGCGTGCCGCAGAGGCTCCGATTGCTCCTCTTGGCTCCTGTCTACTCCGTTGAAAACATGTGTACTCCGTGGTTTATCATTCGGCTGTTAACCGAAGGGTTGTAGGTTCGAGTCCTACCTGAGGAGCCAATTAAATCAAAAACTTAGAGCAATTGAAAGCAACAGAAGGACGCGAAATTGGCCCGATTGTAGTCAATTTTGTCGTCACTCACTTTCAAAACGGATGCTAACCCATAGCAACCGATCTCAGTTGTGGCTCCCCCCGATAGACCGACTCCAGACCTCCAGCCTCGTGTCCTGAACCACGCTCTCGCGCGGCATCATGGCGCCTGAAATTTGATCGAGTTTTGCCTTCGCATGAACCTTCAGTCGCGCGCTCACCGAAAGGACAGGAGCCCCGAATGGCAACTTATCAGAGAGGAAAATACTGGTGGTACAGGTTTCGCTTCGCCGGAGAACGCATCGGCGAGCCGACAAAATCGACATCGCGAACGGTCGCGAAAGAGGCCCAACGGCAACACCGGCGAGCGCTCGAAGCTGGCTACAACAACTTCAAAGAGGTTCGACAGAACCGAGTTCGGATTCTTGAGGAGATCATCGACGAATACCTCACGGGCTACCGGCTCCGCTATCGTTCGGCGAGTTTTGCCGGATACGTGCTCGGACACGTCAGTCGTCTTCTCGGCACGAAAATAGTCGCCGACATCACCGAAATTTCGGTTCTCCGCTACCAGGAGGACAGGCTCCGCGAGAAGCCCGCGCCAAAGTCGATCAATGAAGAGGTCCGGTTTCTTCTGAAGATGCTGGGAGACCCAGGCGGAGTGATCCGCGCTCATCTCAAGAAGACGAAGCAACTCAAGCTGACCGTTCACAAACAAATCGGCAAAGCCTACGACACCGAAGAAACGGAGTGTCTCGCAACCAAAGCAAAGAGCTCGCACAGTTCCCATATGTACCCGGCCTTCATGCTGGCCCGCAACGGAGGTCTGCGAGATACCGAGATCAAGACTCTTACCTGGAGCCAGGTCAACTTCGTCGCGAAAACAGTCAAGGTCGGCAGAGCAAAAACCGAGGCCGGAGAGGGGCGAATCGTTCCTCTGAACTCCGAGGTCTACCAGGCGCTCATCGATCACCGTGCATGGTACCTCAAGCGGTTCGGCGAGATCAGAGACGAGTGGTACGTCTTTCCCTGGGGTAAGCCCAGGCCCTCGGACCCGGCGCGGCACATTACCTTGTTCAAGACAGCCTGGAAGACCATCCGCAGGAACGCAAAAGTTAAGGGCCGGTGGCACGATAACCGGCACACTCTCATCACGGAACTGGCGGAAAATGGCGCCGGCGACGAAACCATCATGTCGATCGCCAGATGCTTCGTCATTACAGCCATATCCGCATGAAGGCGAAGCGCGAAGCGGTGGAGTCCGTGATTGCCTCCCGAAGGGGCGACTCCCAATATTGAGTTCTGCCTCGAAAGCAGGCCCCTCCGCGTAGCAGCCGGGGATGTGCGGGTCGAATTGACCGAGAATCGACCTCGGGTTAGCCTCTCGGTCAGTTCGGCCCCCGGCTGCACGCAATGCGTTGGTGATGTCCAGCCTGAGCAGAACGCGATCGCGAAGATCGAGTTTCTCGACAGCTGCGACGAGTTGGTCCCATGTGAGCACGGTCTTATCGGTCGCCCGGAGGTTCGCGGGCGGCCTCAGCTTACGCGCAGGATCCTTCGCGAGGAAGCCCTGGTCGACTGCCTCCGCAAAGATGTCGCGCACGTAAGCCCGGATCTGCAACACACGGTCCTTTGAACGGATTTTGGCCAGCTGATTGAGATGGGTTTGCAGGATGATCCTGTCGAAGTTTTCGAGACGATATTCTTCGAAGAAGTCGACGAGGTCTGCCTGGATCAGTCGTTTCTCTCCTGGTGGCGATCATACCCGTGATGAAAGAAGAACAATTGAAATTCAACTCGACAGGCTGCCCATGAAGCGTTCGGCGTTTCCTCCCCGTCAGAATCGCAGGGCGGCTGAAAGAGGAATCTTCAATGCTCGAAATTTGCATTCGGTTGCAAGGATGCTTTATAGCGAAAGAATCTGGAGTTCCCTCGGAAACGTTTACTATTACTTCAAGACAAAGGAGGCCATCAGCGAGGCAGTCATAGAGGATCGCCTAAATCAGGTCCGCGAGGCTCACAAATCGTGGGACGAAGGCGGCTCTCCTAAGGAACGGCTCTGCGCTTTTGTGGATTCGGTGCTCGGTGATCGGGAGGTACTGGCACGAAGTGGCTGTGCGCTTGGAACGCTCAGTTCGGAACTTAGCAAAGAGCGCGGATCGCTCGCAAAAAAAAAGCATCCGGCCTTTTGAGAGAGCACATCCTTTGGAGCCAGAAGCAATTTGAGCTTTTGGGCAGGAAAAGGATTCCTTCAATCACGCCGTGCATCTCTTGTCAGCGCTTCAGGGGGTGGCGATTCTGGCGCACAGTTTCAATGATCCGGACCTCGTAGTAGACGAGACAACGCGCCTACATGCGTGGATTGACGGACTCTGACCGAAGGCGAGAGAGGCGTGCTCCGTGAGGAGTGGGAAACAGTTGATGTCGCAGATCGCTCTCTTCGAGGTTGGTTCTGTGCCCGGACTCCGGCAGCATTGAACGCCCTTATCTTCGGCTGGAGTGATGATCTCTGGAACTCGCGTCGTCTAGACTGAGAACAAGATATGTCGACGCGGACCAACCTTGACCTAGATACCTTGCGCACCTTCTCGGTTGTCCACGAGTTTGGCGGCCTGACGCAAGCAGCAGAGCGCCTTGGCCGCACCCCGTCGGCTATCAGCCTGCAAATGAAGCGCCTGCAAGATGATCTCGGAACACGCCTCCTTCGAAAACGCGGCCGCGGTTTAATTCTCACTGAAGCCGGAGAGGTCGTCCTGACATACACTCGCCGCGTTCTTGCGGTTCATGATGAATTGATAGACGCCATTGAAGGAGCAAAACTGGCTGGCCATATTCGCATCGGTTCTCCACAGGATTTCGCTTCGATTCTTCCGTCGGTTCTATCGCATTTCGGCTTGCTCTACCACAGATGCGCGTAGAACTCTTTATCGAAGGCAACACCGCCCTCGCTGATGGGATTGAGAAGGGACGGATCGACCTTGCAATCGTTATCGGCCATGAAGATCGCGCGACCGCGGAGAGAGTAGGCGAGCTTGAAATCGTATGGATCGCTTTACCCTCCTTTGTATCGCCACAAGGCCAGCCATTTCCACTTGCGGTGCTCGGCCCGCAGTGCGCTTTCCGAATGAGCGCAATACGACATCTTGAGACCGCAGGCATACAGTACCGTATTGCTGCTTCGAGCCCCAGCCTGGACGGCTTGTGGGCGGCGATATTTGGCGGCCTCGGCATCACGGCGCGCACAGCGCTGAACCTTCCCGAAGGGCTCCGGTCAGGTGGCTCGCTCTACGGCCTGCCTTCCCTTGGACAATTGCCTGTCACCTTGCATCGCGGCGCGCACTCCAATGGCGTAGCCATCGATCGCATGGCTGCGCTCCTCTCCGAGGCGCTGAAGTTAGCGCTGTCATCTCCCCCAAAAGGAAAAGCTCATCGAAATCAACGAAATAGCGTTATCGATATCTCTACGGACGGAACAGAAAAGTATAAGTCGCACTCAACGAGACCCTGAGAACAATCAAATTGTGTGACGCCTCCCCGGTTGTTACATTGACGGCATGAAGATCAAGTATCTTTCGAATGCTGGCAGTTGTATTGATAGGCTCCCTTGCAACCTCTGCACAAACATCCGACATCATCGCAACATGGGTTTCGAGCAAAGCGGAGAAATTGCTCCCCGATGGAACGCGCATCTCAGACTACGGAGAGAACCCGCATGGTCTCGTTGTCTTCACAGCTGATGGCTATTACTCCGTGCAGATCTACCGTGCCGACCATCTGAAGTTCTCCTCTGGAGACAAACTAAAAGGGACGCCAGAAGATTACAAGGAAGCCTCTCTCACCACAAGCGTCCACTTCGGACGTTACACCATGGATTCCACCAAGCACACCATCACTTTTCACATCGATCGCTCTTCCTTCCCTAATCAGGATGACACAACGCAAATACGTCCTTATGAGATGCATGGCAATGAGCTTTCCTGGAAGCTCTCTCCGAGACCGGATGGCTCCGTTCCCATCACCATCCTGCGACGCGTCCGATAGACAGAGTGGATGCCGATTGGCGCCGATTCCAAACACAACATGGAAGGATAGGTGTGTTCGTGAGGCTAGATATACGGCGGTTGAAATTCGCTGAGAGACACATAAGTTGCAACGAACCATAAGCCTGTCTATAAGTAATAGGACCAAGGCGGCGGCCGGGATGGGATTCGTCTTCTTTTGCATCGTTTTACTCGTTAAAGATGTTGGGCCAAAGATCAGTAACAATACCTCGATCAGCAGGGAACGGTATTACGAAGACATCAAGAGCCTCCAGCAAGAGTTGACGCAAGGCTCGCTGACCGCGCGGCAGCTCGTGACAGTGTTCGTCGAACGTATCCATGCCTTGGATCGGGCTGGCTCTTCTATCCATTCGGTAATCGAACTCGATCCCGATGCTATGGCCATCGCCTCGAAGATCGACGGCGGGTCTGCGCATGGGCTTCTGCACGGCATCCCCATTTTGGTAAAAGACAATATCGATACAGGTGATCGTATGCTCACGAGCGTAGGCTCGCTGGCTTTGACCGAGCCTGCGCCGCAAGACGCAGCGGTTGTCGCGCGCCTGCGCGCCGCAGGTGGATTGATTCTCGCATCGATGCTGCTCTGCAGGCACACCATTTGGATGCCTTGCTCACACCTACCTGGGGACCGGCCTTTGTTATAGATCCTGTACTTGGAGGCCCGGCTTATCCGAGATCCCTCGCAGCCGGCTGCTATGGCCGGATATCCATCACTCACAGTGCCCGCTGGCTTCATCCATGAACTACCGGTGGGTATTATCTTCTTTCCGAGACCCTTGGATCATTAATTTCTTGGAGGCTGGACCGCTCGATGATGCCTTTAAGCAGGATCCACAAAGCGGATGGGTTTCGAGAGCGTCTTCCGCACCGGACAGGCCCGAGTGGCAGCTTTTAGCTGTTCTAATTGCTCTGCGCTAAGTTCTCCATCGAACTCGGTCTCAACTTCGAGAATTGTCTCGTTGGCGTTTTCGCGATTCAATTGGACTGTCGTTCGTACCTGGCGTAACGGAATTCCGCGCCGTTCGGCGAACATTCGTGCGGTCATGGTGATGCAACACGCCAGCGCAGCTTCCAGCAGGTCGTGCGGCCTAAAGCCGGCGTTTTTTCCGCCTTTATCGGCTGTTGTGTCAGAAAGACATTCATGTTGGCCATCAGTGAACCAAGTCAGGTAGGGTTCGTGTTCGCTCTTGCTCTTGATCATGCCTTATATTTTGGCACGCGTTTCGCTCAGCATCGAGACGTGCACCTTCAATGACATAGCCAACGATCGCGTGGCTACGCTCCTCTAGGCATCTCTGAAGATGTCTTCGCCAAAAGGCATGCTCATTGGAATCTGCATCATAGCGTCCTAGATATCTCTATGGCCGCGAGGAAAGCGTGAGTCACACTCAACGGTTCTTTGAGAACAATCAAATTGTCGTCCCTAAAAAGCGTTGCTACATTGACTCTATGATGACTCGCTTTTCGATTCTTGCAGTCCTATTAGCCGCACCTTTATCCGTGTTTGCACAGGCGTCCTCCATCGTAGGCACCTGGGTGCTCGCCGGAGCCGACAAGATATTGCCGGATGGAAAACAGGTATCCGATTTCGGCCCAAGCCCGCATGGTTTGGTCGTCTTCACTGCGGATGGTCATTACTCAGTGCAGATCTACCGTGAGGAGCGCACGAAATTCGCCGCGGGTGATCGACTCAAGGGAACCCCTGAAGAGTACAAGGAAGCGTTCCTGAGCACGAGCGTGCACTTCGGCCATTACAGCGTCGATTCAGAGAAGCGCACCATCACATTTCAAATTGATCGTGCCGCTTTCCCCAACTGGGATGACACCACGCAGGTTCGCACTTATGAGTTGAAGGGCGACGAGCTTTCCTGGAAAGTTCCTGCCCGTCCGGATGGCTCGGTTCCGATCACCATCTTGAGGCACGTACGATAATGAGTTTCAAGATAAGCGATACAGCCCAGTTTCGCATTGGGTATATATAGATCAGTGATCTGGCGACGACGACTTGATGCTAGCGATCTCGCCCAAAAGTTCCTCGAAGCGTTGTGAAGAGATAAGACACTAGTTTTGATGAGGAGAGCGGCCGGCGAACTCGCGAAAGGCGTCGACGTGGATGTGCTTGCCGGAGTGGTCCTAACGACCCTCTTCGGGATTGCAATTAAAGCACTCGACAAAACAAGCCGAGCGAAGCCGGAGAAGATTGCCGACCATATGATGCAGTCGTGCCTCGCAGGTAAGCGGGGCGAGTGGCTCCGGCAGAAAGCGAGTTGCCACTCACGATGTGCCGTTTGGTGTCTACTCATTCACGGCACATCGCCGATTTTCAACTGACGATAACAGTCCGAGGCGCTCATCGAGCCATAGACTGGCGCCGGCCCACCTGATTGGATATGTACAAGCTCGATCTGCTTCTCAATGCACCAGGCCAGGAAATGACGACTAGTCAGCTCCGGGCCGTTATCACAACGAATGGACCGCAGCTCTCCGCGCTGCTTCATGATCTGTTCCAACACCCGCGTCACCCGCCGGCTAGCGAAACGCGTATCCGCTTCCAAGGCCAGGCACTCCCGCGTGTAGACATCGACCACGCCCAGCACGCGAATCGCCCGACCGCCGGCGATTGCATCATGGACAAAGTCCAGAGCCCATGCCTGGTTGGCGTCCGTGTACTGCCGCAACAGAGCGCTATGTCGGACGCAGTGTTTACGCTTCTTCCGCCGTAATGCCAGTTCTGCCTCCCGGTACACCCGATGCACGCGCTTGTGGTTCACTGCCTCGCCAGACCGGCGCAGCCGCACATGCAATCGCCGGTATCAGAAGCGTGACTTCTCTCGTGCCAACTCCAAGGCCGCTCTCGAAGGTCTTTATCCGAGTGCCGCGCCTGATAGCGGCAACTCGGCACCGCCACCATCAAAAGCCCGCAGGCTCGCCGCTGACTGAAGGCGTACTGCTGTTGCACATGCTCGACAGCTGCCTTCATCGCTACGAGCTCCATCCGTTTTTCGGATCACCGACTGCAGCGCTTCCTTATCCAAACTCAAATCCGCTACCAGCTTCCGCAGACGGGGTGTTCTTATCCCACAACTGCTTGGCTTCCCGCGCCTCGGTCACGTCCATCCCGCCATACTTCGTCTTCCAGGCATCGATAGTATGCTTCGGCACCCCGCACTCCCGGGCTACGTCTCCCACCTTCCGGCCTGCCTCCACCTGCTTCAGCGCAGCGATAATCTGCGCCTACGTATGCTTGCTCTTCGACATGCTCCGCCCTCACTCCTGAATACGAAAACCCTACTCGGTTGTGTGCGGATCTACGGGACCAGGTCATCGACACCTTGGCCGGTTGGCCTCTTAGTCCGCACTTTACTGACCGTGAGCGTGCCGCGCTGGCATGGGCAGATGTAGTTGCGGTCATTACGGAGGACCATGCGCCGAAGAAGCTATTCGTCTCCGTAAAACAGCATTTTTCGGATGTCGAGATCTCAGATCTGACCTTTGCAATTTCCATCATGAACGCCCTCAATCGCCTCGCCATCAGTATGCGGCGATAATCAACACCCGATTGTCTGCGTCCCGATCCCGATTCATCGAGATTGCAAAATGCGTGAGGCGGATCTTGCATGGCGTGAAGGCATCGGAATCGCGGTAGCTTCCACGTCGCAATCCGCTTCTCGGCATGCAGGAGACCCGTTGTGAGGACACAGCTGGACTCTAGCCTCTATTTGGCCGGCGCCGAGTAGGCGTCTCCCGGGCTGTCGCGCCCTGCACCCCACTCACGTTCCGACTTCGAAAAGCAGCCGCGAGTACCTTGATCGCCTCTCGGGAAATTTGATCTGCAAGCGTTGAATGCAGGACTACGTGGGAGGCTGGAAGGGGCGGGAATCCATACTGGCGACCAATTTCGAGAGTTCCGACCGGAGCGACGCTATGAGCCATTGGCGCAACCGCAAGACCCGCAGCAACTGCGGCGCCGACGGCTGTCATACCTCCACCGATAAAGACCTCTTTCCAAGCGATGCCTGCCTTATCGAGCAACCTGGTGGCAACATTGCGTACTCCACAAGACTTCGCCAACGATGCTAGCCGTAATGGTTGATCGGGGTGGTATTCCCACTGCGGAGAGGCGAACCATCCGAATGGCTCCTGTGCCAGCAATTCGCCACCCCGGCGATCATCTTCTCGTCGCACAATCACGGCGTCGAGAGTTTCCTTATCGAAGGCTTCCATGAGTTCAAGTGAGGAGTCGATGTGGACCTCCGCAACGAGCCCTGGATCGAATGCACTGAGTCGCTGCAGTAGATCCGGCAAACTCGCGCCTGCAATCTGGTCACTGATCCCGACGGCAATTCGCCGGAGGCCCGCTGACAAGCCGGCAACTGCGGAGTCATGCGCAGCGATGAGATCTTTTGCGGGCTTAAGAAAGCTCATTCCATGAGCTGATAGGCGAACGTTCCGAGGTGTTCGATCCAATAATCGGTGGCCCAATCGATCTTCCAGCCGTTTCACCTTAACGCTGACTGCGGCTTGCGACGTATCCAGGGCGGCCGCGGCTTTGGTGAAGCTCCCCAGATCCGCAACCAAGACGAATGCATGAACCGAATCGACATCCAGAGCATTCATATCTATTCCTTTTTGTTATGGCTGAAATAATTAGCCATATCTGTATTTTATTGTCGGCGATCCGTAAATTCTTAGTCAAGCCGCTTGAAAGGCCGTCTATCAAAGATGAGTTCATCGACCGAACAACTCCGGATCCCTACCTCAGACTTGCTGCTCGATAGCGCTGTTGAACCCAGGAGGTGGTTAGCACTCGCCGTGCTTCTGACAGGCGCATTCCTCCCAGTCCTCGATTTCACAATCGTGAATCTCGCGCTGCCTTCGATCCGCGAGAGCCTTCGGGCCAATTCAGCGCAGGTGCAGTTTGTCATCTCGGCATACGCAGCGACGTATGCGGTCATGCTCATTACAGGAGGCCGGCTTGGCGATCTTTGGGGACGAAAGCGAATGTTCCTGATTGGTGTGACAGGATTCTCCTTAGCGTCCCTTCTTTGTGGCTCCGCGACCTCGCCGGTAGCGTTGATTCTTGGCCGGGTTCTGCAGGCTCTTACTGCCACATTCATGGCGCCGCAGGTCTTGGCGTCGATTCGTATTCTGTTTGTTGGCCGGGAACAGGCACGAGCGCTGGCGTTTTACGGAGCGACTTTCGGACTGGCGAACATCTGCGGCCAGTTGTTGGGCGGGTTCCTGGTCTTCGAGCATCCTTTTGGATTTGCCTGGCAATCCATTTTCCTCATCAATATCCCAATTGGACTTATGGCGTTGTTGGGAGCAGTCTTCTTCGTCAAGGAGAGCCGATCTCTTCATGCGAAAAAGCTGGATGTCCTGGGCGTCGTCCTGTTATCAACGTCCCTCGACTGCATCGTTTATCCCCTGATTGAAGGACGAGACCAGGGCTGGCCCCGATGGCTACTCGGAATGATGTGCCTTTCGGCGGTTGCCCTCCTTGGCTTTCTACGATATGAGAGGCACCTCTCTGCCAAGGGCCTGGATCCACTGGTCGAACTCGCACTATTCAGAAGCCGCCGATTCACACTGGGCATCCTGATGGGACTGGTCTTCTACATGTTGTCGGCTTTCTATCTGACCTTCTCGATCTATCTCCAAGCCGGGCTGCGTGAAACTCCACTCGACGCCGGTCTTGCGACTCTGCCGTTTGCGGTCGGCTTTTTTCTTGGTTCCATCACGTCGTCGCACATTGCACGCAGGTTGAGTGTTCGAACTCTCCCGGTCGGTTTTGCCGTGCAAGTAATCGGTTTTAGTTTGGTTGCGATCTGTGTCCGCTACCAATTGACAGGCATGGAAGAGGGCCTCGCGTTCGCAGGGATCGGCTTTGGAATCGTGATGCCTGGCGTCATCAAGGCTGTGATCGACGATATCGAAGAACGATATGCGGGGCTCGCGGCCGGAATGGTAATGACCGCTCTCCAGATAGGTTCTGCTCTCGGAATCGCAATCGTGGGCGGATTCTTTTACGTGTCTCTCGGTGTACGAACCGGCCTTCACGCCTATGCTCACGCATTCAGCAATGCGCTGGCGATGAACGTCCTGTTGCTCGGCCTTGGATTTGGATTGTCGTTGCTCATTGCAGGTGCGAAGCAGTCCTCTCTCGCACCCTAGTTTTCAGACCTCACTCAAAGGAAAGCAGGCTATGCCGGTCTCGCATTCGATCAAGCACGTGGTTCAGGTTTCGATCTTTCTACTTTTATGCAGTGTTGGAGGAGCAGAAGTGACTCAGACAAATCACCTGGATATCGATACGCTTACTGCCAGTCAAGCGGCTCAGCGCATATGCGCTGGTACTTTGACGAGCGGACAATTGGTGACCGCCTATCTGGAAAGGGCGAGATCGCGGCCTGAACTCAATGCAATTGAGGTACTCGATGAAGCGCAGGCCCTCAAGGCGGCGCGCGAGTTCGATCGACGACATCTCTCCGGTCAGCCATGCCAGCCGCTAGGTGGCGTACCGGTGCTTATCAAGGCCAATATCCAGGTGAAGGGTTTGCCCACGACGGATGGAACACCGGCGCTGAGAAATTTCATTGCCACTCAAGATGCGCCGGTTGTCGAAAGGCTTAGAGCCGGAGGTGCGATCGTGATGGGAATTACAATCATGCATGAAACGGCCTATGGGGTCATCGGGTACAACCCCATGTATAGCTACAAGGGAGAGGTCGGCGTGCGAAACGCATACGATGCAACACGCATCGCGGGCGGCTCTTCCTCTGGAAGTGGTGCGGCGCTTGGCGCGCGTATGGCGCCGGCTGCGTTGGGAACCGATACGGGCGGGTCAATACGCATTCCATCCGCGTTTAACGGCTGCGCAGGATTGCGCCCCACTGTAGGCCGATATCCAACTGAGGGAATCGCACCTCTTTCTCACACCAGAGATACAGCTGGTCCAATGGCACAGTCAGTATTCGACTTGGCGTTGCTCGATCAAGCCATTGTCGGAGAGACCGCGATCACACCTCTGTCGCTCAAGGGAATACGGCTTGGTATTGTGCCGGAATTCATGGCCAACCAGGATGACGACACCCTTGCTGTTACCAGGGCAGCATTGGACAAGCTTCGTGCTGCTGGCGTCACATTGGTCGATGTTGAAATGCCTCGCCTCAAGGAACTTGATGATGCTACGGAGTTCCCCATTGTGACGTACGAGGTGCGAGATGGCCTTGGAGCCTATCTACGCAGGTACCATACCGGTGTCACCCTCGGGGAAGTCGCCGCACACATGGCAAGTCCAGACGTTATGAAGATGTATCAAGAGCAGGTCGTCCCGAGAAGAGTGCCTGCGGCTGGCGGTGACTCAGATCTCAACCCGATCTACGAGCATGCGATTTCGGTAGCCAGGCCGGCCATGCAGAAACTTTACCGCGACACATTCGCAAAGTATCATCTCGACGCCTTCGTGTTCCCAACTGTGCCGCGGGTTGCGCCTGAGGCGAATTCGCATGTAACTGACGCAGAACTCTTCCAAAGCATCATTCAGAATACCGGCCCTGGAAGTGTGGTTGGAGTGCCTGGTTTGACCCTTCCTTCTGGACTGGGAGAGAAATCTGGACTTCCGGTTGGATTGGAACTTGATGGCCCTGAGGGAAGCGACACCCATCTGCTAGCCATTGGAATGTCGATCGAAGGATTACTAGGCAGGCTGAGTCCACCGAAGTGACATCCTCTGTTTATAGCGTTCATTGAATTCAACGAAGATCGGCGTGTGAGCCCGGTGATCCAACAACTCCGCATATGGAGCAAGGCGAGTTCATCGGGTTCACGCGGTCGAATGATACCCCCAAGCCATATGTGGATTGTTCACCTCGCACTTAACAGGCCGTATACCTTTATCGTTCTGGGGCTGCTCATTGCGCTACTGCGCTGAAGGCCGCAAAACTCCCGGGGCCCTATGTGCTGGTGGGCCACTCGCTGGGCGGCGTCGAGGCGAGACTTTACGCTGAACGCTGGTCCAAGGAGGTCGTCGGCATGGTGCTCCTCG
>Ga0105248_10000048_pt1 | contig 154635 bp, 130 predicted proteins | sample KBSS34metaG_FD_81524 | JGI IMG/M metagenome (GOLD analysis project Ga0105248, IMG submission 81524) | Switchgrass rhizosphere microbial communities from Kellogg Biological Station, Michigan, USA - KBS S3-4 metaG | ecosystem: Host-associated > Plants > Roots > Rhizosphere > Soil | place... | reverse complement strand
TACATCGCGAATGGTCAGGATCCGGAACATGGTGAAGGCGTCGGACACTTTTACGCGATTGACGCAACGAAACGCGGAGACATCACCCAAAGCGGGCTTGTGTGGCACTACGAAAAAATCCGACGATCCATTTCCACTGCGGCAATTGCAGATGATCTTGTTTACATTTCAGACTTCAGTGGATTCCTCCATTGTCTGGATGCGAACACGGGCAAGGAATACTGGACGCATGATGTGCTGGCGGCGGTATGGGCGTCACCCTTCGTTGCAGATGGAAAGGTCTACCTGGCCGATGAAGATGGCGATGTCGTCGTGCTTCAACATGGCAAGGAAAAGAAAGTTCTCGCCGAGATGAACATGGGCAGCGCCGTATATGCGACGCCGGTTCCGGCGCATGGAACTTTGTTCCTTAATAACCGGAATGAGCTTTATGCGCTGGCGGTGAAGTAGGGCACATGCGGCAAGGGTGGAGTTCACGGACCTTCACACTTCTCCTGTTGCTCGCTGCGCTACCTGCCGCCAGTCAGAGTAATGCCTCTGCCTCCGAGTGGCGCCAATTCCGAAACAATCCGCGTCTGACGGGCGTATCAACATCCTCGCCGCCCGCAACTCTTAAGGTCATCTGGTCCTACGAAACGAAAGAAGCCATTCTCTCCTCTCCGGCCGTGGCGGATGGCGTGGTCTATGTCGGTGTCGGCAATGGGGATCTCCTTGCAGTGGATTTCGCCTCGGGAAAGCTTCGGTGGAAATACGCGACCAAAAGTTATATCGACGAATCGTCACCGGCAGTTGGAATGGACGCGGTCTACGTCGGAGATCTTGATGGCGTGGTACACGCGGTTAGCGTTCGCGATGGAAAGCCCCTCTGGACCTTCAAAACCCAGGGCGAAATCAAATCCTCTCCCGTGGTCGTCAATGACCTCGTTTTGATGGGCTCATATGATGGCCACCTCTATGCTCTCGAAGCGCGCACCGGCAAGCTTCGCTGGAAATACCAGACCGAGGGAATGGTTCACGCAACACCCGCTATTGTGGGAGATACGGCATACATCGCCGGGTGCGATGAAGTTTTTCGCGCAATTCGAATTACGGACGGCAAACAGCTTTATGAAATTAAAGTGGGCGCCTATACCGGAGCATCGCCTCTTGTGGAAGGAGATCGCGCGTATTTCGGCACGTTCAATGATGACGTGGTTGCGCTTGACCTTAAGGCGAAAACGGGACTCTGGCGGTTCGATGATCCGGAGCGAGATTTTCCTTTCTATTCGTCGGCTGCACTGCTGACGGACCGTATCATCCTGGGTGGGCGAGACAAAATCGTTCGCGCCCTCGACAAAAGCAACGGCAAGGAGCTCTGGCGCTTTCCGACCAAGGCGCGCGTGGATTCTTCTCCAGCAGTGGCCGCAGGCCGTGTTTATGTCGGCTCCAGCGATGGGCACTTGTATGTCCTGGATGCTGCTACCGGCACGAAGCGAAGCGAGTTCGACGCAGGTTCGGCGATCGTTTCCTCACCGGCTATCGCGTCAAACCGCGTGTTGTTTGGTTCGCAGGACGGTGTTCTTTACTGCTTGGGATAAGGCTGCACGACGACGCTGCGATCTTCGGGCAGCATCAACTCGTTGGCCTTGTCGGGAGTCTGATCGGCAGGCAAACCTGCCTTCCAGCTCGGGATCGCAGTCTTACCGGGCGGATATAGCGATTCCATCGGGCCCCACAGTTTATCCACATGCCCGTCGAAGACGTCGCCAATCAGAACATCGGTGACTGTACCCTGCAAATCCGGGAAACTCTTCACGAAGCCGCCAAAACTGAACCCGTCGTAGTATTCGCAGACCAGACGCCGCATTCGATCAACGCCTTTATTGAAGTAGTCTTCCCAGTTCCCGAGTTGCGTTGCTGATGTATCTCCTTTACGCAGACCATCAGCGATCGCATCCGCAGCAAGTTCTCCGGACTTGAGCGCCAGCAGGACACCCGACGAATAGAGCGGGTCGAGAAATCCGAAAGCATCACCGACCATCACCCATCCATCGCCGGCAATGCGCGTGGCTCGATAGGAGTAGTCCTTTGTTGCGAAGTATCCGCTGACCCGCTTTGCAGCGGAAACGCGAGACTTCACGTTCGGACAAAGCTCAACTTCCTCGTTGTAGGTTGCTGCATAATCACCGCGACCTTTAAACAAATAGTCGAATGGGGCAACGACACCGACGCTGACGATGTTGTTGTGCAGCGGGATATACCAGAACCATCCCTTCTTGCTTACCGTCTGAATGACGATCGTTGCACCCTCGTCCTTGCCCGAGTCACGATAGGCGCCTTCCCAATACGTCCATATCGCGCCTTTGTTCAGCACGGGATCCCAGACACGCAACCGCAGGCGGTTTTGGAGGAGACCGATCTGCCCGCTGGCATCCACGACGACCTTTGCCCGCACTTGCTGGAGTGAGCCATCTGGCTTCTTGATCGTGACGCCGACGGCGCGCTCGCCTTCAAAGATCACCTCCATGACCCGAATTCCTTCGTGGGCATGGACTCCATGCTCACGCGCGTTATTCAGCATCATGTGATCGAACTCACTGCGGACCACTTGCCAGGTCTGAGAGCACTCGTGAGGCTTGTTGTCCCAAAAGTAAAACGGCGCCGACAGCTTTCCCCTGGAATTGACGAATTGAACGCTGTATTTCTTTGTAAAGTGGCTGGCCTGCATCTTGGGCAGCATGTTCAGCCGCTTCAAGACCCAGTACGTTTCCGGGATCAAGGACTCCCCGATATGAAACCGGGGGAAGTGCTCACGCTCGAACAGTTCAACCCGGAATCCCTGCTGGGCAAGCAGCGTCGAAGCTGTCGATCCCGATGGACCGCCCCCGATCACGACAACGTCGGTACTGGTTGGAATCAAAGGTTGCCTCCTCCTTCAATGACAAAACGTCGAGCTTTCATCTCGAATCTCGGCAGAGTTCCTTGGCCCACGATCCGGACCGGTACTGTGAGCCCCAAAGCGCTGCGCAACTGCCGGACGAGTCTCGAGGAGACAGCGGAGGTGTCTTCGATTCCGTTCCCATCAATTTCAATTTCCATCGTCAGGGTTCTCAATACGCCAGGTTGCGAAACGGTGGATCGAAACTCCAAGATTTCCGGAATGCCGCGTACGACGGATTCTATGCTTGTGGGGTACACGTTGACACCACGGATGTTCACCATGTCGTCGGCCCGCGCGAGAATACCTCCGTCCAAACGAGCCCACGTTCTTCCGCACGCGCATGTATCGGAACGCCTGACCACCATATCTCCCGTACGATAGCGGATGACGGGGCTCGCCGTTCGTCCGAGATTCGTTACCACGAGTTCCCCCCGTTGCCCGTCAGGGACCGGGTTTCCAGTAACGGGGTCAACGACCTCACAGATAAACTCTGCTTCGTTGAGATGAAGGTAACCGGGACCTTCCCAGCATTCAAAGCTCAGGGGCCCAGTTTCTGTAAGTCCATGGTGATCGATAACACGCGCACCCCACGCGCGTTCGATGCGTTCGCGGGTCGCGGGAATGCTTCCGCCCGGTTCGCCAGCCACAATGAGGACACGAACGCCACTGTCCGAGAGGTATCCAGCGGCAGCCTCGTCCTTAGCCGCGACCTCCGCCAGCCACAGGGCATAGGTCGGTGTGCAACAAACGACCGTGGCCGCGGTGCTTCGGATAAGCTCCAGGCGAACCTGGCTCGACATCCCGCCACCCGGAATACAGTGAGCACCGATCTGCGCTCCAGCTTCAAATGCAGACCAGAATCCCAGAAACGGCCCGAAGGAAAATGGGAAGAAAATTCTGTCGCCGTGAGCAACTCGCGCTCCGCGGAACACGGCTTTCCAGCACTCCAGGACCCATTGCCAGCTCTCATTGGTGTCCAGCCAGCGCAGTGGCGAGCCCGTTGTCGAAGACGTCTGACAATAGCGTGTGTACTTGTCGATGGGCTCCGTGTATTTCGTGCCAAACGGAGGATGCGCGGCCTGATCCGCAACGAGCTCACCTTTTACTGTGAAGGGCAGCTTGCTCAGGTCGTCCAAGAGGCACAACTCTTGCAGGTCAATGCCGGAACCTTTGAACTTTTCTGTGTAGAAAGGATTGGTCCCGTTGATGGACGCCAGCAGACGTTGAAGACGTTCAGCCTGATGCGCTTCCAGCGCCCGTCGATCGAGGCACTCCGACGGAGGAATAGGGCTGTCCTGTTTCATGAAGCCTGGGCACCTTCGGGGGCCACGCGCAACTGCGATGCGATTTCCGGAGGAATCGGAACGGACTTCATGGGCTCATTGGGCCGCCTGGCCACACAAACGATGGTCATCATCCCTGTTGCGATAGAAATACCGTCAAGAACGATCGAGCATTTATAGCGGATCTTTTTTTCACCGATTTCGGCAATACGGATGTGCACTTCGAATTCATCCTGGAAGCGCAGAGGGCGTGCGTACTCGAAGGAAACATTTACTCGCGGCCATCCTATCTCGGAGCCGGGAACAGAAATGCTCAGACCTGCAGAACGCCACAGGGCATGTTCTGCCTCTTCCATGTAACGAAAATAGTTGCTGAAGTGAACGATGCCCGCGGCGTCCGTTTCATAGAACTGCACGCGTCGTTTCAAGCGGAACTCAAAGACCAAACACTACTCCTCTGAAAATCATGTATATCGAATTCCCGCGTGCTGCGGCAGAAAGAACCGCGGAAGCAGGGAGTCTACTCGAAGCAGTCCTTCACGCGATAAGCTCACGGTCTCTTCATTCACTTCGCGCAGGTAACCCTCGGCATCCAGCGAATTAAATTGATCGTTGAAACGGTCCAGCACGCGCACGCTGTACTTCTCCTGGAAATACCCGGGCTTCAGGGAGCCGCGCTTCAACTGCAAAATAAACTCGCGAATCATTCTTTCTTCGTTCGTTGGCCGATACGCGCGGCTGAGCGGGATTGCCCCATTTCGAACCGCGGCGTAATACGGCTCCCACGAATCAAGGTTCTGCACGTGAACGCCGTTGATGTGGCCGAACGAGGAAACGCCGAGCGCCATCATGTCGGCTCCCTGCCAGAGGCGGTCGGTGTAGATAAAACGGTTTGAGGGATCCTTTACGACCGTGTACGCACTCTTGATGTGATACCCGGCAGCAAGGAGCCTTTCGAAAGCCTGCTGCACCCATCGGCGTTTCATCGCCCACGTCGCGAGAGGCTGGTTGAACTGGCCGGTGCCCTTCAGCACATCCTTGCTGATGGTGGTGTTGTAGGGAAGCTCCATCTGGTAGATGGTGACGCTGTCGGGCTCCATTTGAATCGTTCTCTCGACGCATGCCATCCAGTTTTCGTTGGACTCGCCGAGCATTCCGGCAATGAGATCGATATTGATCTGAGGGAAATTTAACTTGCGCGCGAAATCATAGGCTCGAAATATCTCGGCGGACCGATGAGCGCGACCGTTGACCTCGAGGATGGTGTCATCGAAGTTTTCGATTCCGAGGCTGAGACGTGTCACACCCATCTGATAAATGGCCGTTAGCTTGTGCTCGGTAAGAGTGCCCGGTTCGCACTCAAAGGTGATTTCTTCGGCATTCTTCCAGGGCATGAGCTGTGTTAACCGGCTGACCAGGTTTTCAAGCTGCTGCGTTGAAAGAAACGACGGCGTTCCTCCGCCAAAATAGACGAAATCCATCGGGCGGCCAGCATAGGCGGGCAGGTGACTATACAGTTCCGCTTCGCGGACGAGAGTATCGAGATAGGACGCGATCTCGTCCGAACTCTTGTCGGTGTAAACGCGAAAGTAGCAGAAGTGGCAGCGCTTTCTGCAAAAGGGAATGTGCAAGTACATGCCGAGCGGAATGCCCGGGGACGGTTTCGATTGCATCGCCGGAAGCGCGACGCGATCGACATCGTCCTTCGACCACACGGAAAATGGGGGGTAGTTTGCAACGAAGTAACTACCGACTTCCGTTTCTTCTCCTGTTCCCGTTTTCGATTCAAGGCTCATTGGGATCGAATTATAGACGTTCGAAGTCGGCTAAGGGAATCGCGCAATGGCTGCAGCACTTCAGTTAGTGAACAGAGACTTCAATGCTGCGCGACAGGCGGTCAATGTGCCTCAGTATGCGGGAGCGTGCGTTTGCCCGGTTGCGAAGGGGCAACGGGATCCGACGCTTGATAGCATAAATCCTCTGAACCGACGCTGAAACCCGGTTGCGGGTCGTGGTGCTCTGCCGGGCGGCGTTCAGAATTGTCTGGAAAGCCTGCTCTACAAGTGGCGTGGTCTGTGAAAACAGCAGCATGTCATTCCCCGCCTCAAAGGCCTCGAGGAAACGTTCCGGTGTGAGCCCAAGACCGGTAACAGCACCAAGTGTCAGGTCGTCGGTGATGATCAAACCCTCATAGCGGAGTTTCTTTCGCAGGAGCTTGTCCACGATGCGTGGAGACAGCGACGCCGGCATAGGACGAGAATCCGACAATGAGGGGTAATAGGCGTGGCCGACCATGATCATCGGTAACACCTCAAAGAGATTGACGAACGGAGCGATATCCTCCATCAGAAGAATCTTTTTGGGTTTGTCCACCTGGGGAAGCGTGAAGTGTGGATCGCGCTGGACACCACCCAATCCTGGAAAGTGTTTTCCGCAGACGATCGTTCCACTGTCGGCGACCTCCTCGATGAATGCGCTGCCCGACCTCGTAGCCGCGGCCGGAGAGGCAGCAAGCGTCCTTCCGCGTAGAATCGACCCGGGCGTCGAAAGGTCCAGTACAGGACCGAAGAGTGTGTTGAATCCAGTAGCCTGGAGCTCCGCGCCGATGACGCGCGCAAGTCGCCGCAACTGCGCCATGCCGCCATTGGCCGCGTCACTCATGGACGGGATGGGAGCGAAAAGTTGTCGGAGGCGATCCGCGGCGCCACCTTCCTGGTTGATGGCAACGAGGGCGGGGATATCGCGGCTCTCGGTAAAACGCGACGTCAATTTTGCTGTTTGATCGAAGGTTTCGATATTCCGTCGTGAGAGGACAATGCCACCCGGCTTGATGACGTCGAGCAGTTCTCGCGTCTCCCGGTCCGGCTCAATGCCGTGAAAGCCGAGAAAAAACAACTGGCCGACTTTTTCTTCAAGGGTTAAACGGCTAAGGTCCTTCATTGGCCCTCTTCCTCAGATCGGCGAGCTGCTTCAGCGCCTCGACAGGTGTGAGGTTGTCTACGTCTATCGCGCGCAGCGAACGACGTAGTTCCTCCTCCATCGCCGTAAAAAGCGGCAGCTGGTTGACGATGACGCGGGTCTTTCGTTTTGCGCGAGCCGTCAGATTATCAGACAACTGATGTTCGTTCTCCTCATGTTTTTTGAGAATCTCACGAGCCCGTGTCGTGACATTGAGGGGGATTCCGGCAAGCCGCGCCACCTCAATCCCATAGCTGCGATCGGCCGGACCCGAGTCGATTGTTCTCAGAAAAATGATCCGGTTTTCCGTCTCCTTGACGGTCACGTGGTAATTCCGAATTCCAGGCAGGAGATCTGCCAGTTCGGTCAGTTCGTGATAGTGGGTGGCAAACAGTGTCTTGGCGCGAATTTGCGCCTGGATGTGTTCGATGACCGCCCAGGCAATTGACAGCCCATCAAAGGTTGCGGTACCACGTCCAATCTCATCAAGGACGATAAGGCTTCGCGAAGTTGCGGAGTTCAGGATCATCGCAGTCTCGGTCATTTCCACCATGAACGTGGAACGCCCGCGTGTCAGATGATCCGAAGCTCCGATTCGCGTGAAGATGCGATCTACAAGCGCAAACTTCATCATCTTTGCCGGCACGAAGGATCCCATCTGCGCCATGATGACCATTAGCGCCGCCTGCCTGAGAAATGTGGATTTGCCGCCCATGTTCGGCCCGGTAAGAATGATGATTCGATCGGACGATTCGTTCAGATAGAGATCGTTCGGAACAAAACGATCTGCGCGGTGCTGTTCGGCAAGAGCTTCGATTACCGGATGACGTCCCTTGTGAATCGTGAGTTCGTCACCCGCCGTGATTTGAGGCCGAACATAGCCGTAATGCCTCGCTGCGAATGCAAAATTCGCAAGGACATCGAGTTCGGCAATTACCGAAGCGCTTTCGCGAATACGGCGGGCTTCTGCCGCAATCTGGATGCGGATCTCCTGGAACAGTTGTTTCTCGATCTCCAGAATGCGTTCTTCCGCTGTAAGAATTTTTCCTTCGTATTCCTTTAGTTCGGGTGTCGTGAATCGCTCACCGTTGACGAGTGTCTGTCTCCGATCGTAGTCCTTGGGGACCAGATGCAAATTGGCGTTGGAGATCTCGATGTAATAACCAAAAACGTTGTTAAACCTGACCTTCAGAGAGTTGATGCCGGTTCTCTCGCGCTCACGGGATTCCAGCATGGCCAGATAACCCTTGTTGTTTTTCGAGAGATTTCTCAGCTCATCCAATTCCTGGTGATAGCCCTCGCGAATCACCCCGCCGTCGGCGAGAGCAAGGGGAGGATTCTCGCTAACAGCGCGGGAAAGCAATTTATGGAGGTCCTCGAGCAGATCCAGCCGCCCGTGCAGTGCGGCAAATCGGGGGGCCTTGCGCTTTTCAACAACCGCACCCACGGCGGGGAGCCTCCCAATCGAATTCCGCAGGGACGCAAGCTCGCGAGGTCCTGCCGTTCCGATCGTGATGCGTGACAGCAGCCGCTCCAGATCGAAAATTCCTTCAAACGAATTGGAGATTTCATCGGATACGACAGTCGAGCGGGAGATTTCCTCAACCGCTTCGTAGCGCGCTTCGATTTCCTGCGAATCGATCGACGGCCGGATCATCCATCCGCGAAGAAGGCGCGCGCCCATTCCCGTGCGGGTTTTGTTGAAGATTCCCAGAAGGCTGTCTCGTGCTTCTCCTGCAGAGGATTCCAGGAGTTCCAGGTTGCGAATGGTTGACGGATCAAGAACGAGATAAGCAGCCGACTCCTGACAACTCAGCGTGTTGATGTGTTCGAGCGCGGCCTTCTGTGTTTGCCGGACGTAATGCACGATCGCGCCCGAAGCGCCGGTCGCAACGGCTTTGTTTGCAAGTCCGAAGCCTTCGAGGGTTGCGGTCTTGAGCTGATCGCGAAGGATGCGCGATGCATAGTCCAGATCAAACAGCCAGTCGTCAAGCGGTGTTTTCGTAATTCCGTTCAGTTGTTGCACAGCGGCCTTCATGCGCTCGGGAAAAAGAACTTCGCGTGGCGACAGGTGGTCCACTTCCAGGAGCAGGCGAGACCACCGGTTGTCGCCGGTAAACTGGGAAGCTCTAAACTCGCCGGTAGAAAGGTCGAGGAATGCGCAACCGAGTTCGTTGTCGTCGTCCGTCAGGGCAAGCAGGTAGTTGTTCTCACCCGGGGTAAGCAGGTTGCTGTCGGTGACGGTGCCGGGAGTGACAATGCGAGTGACCTCACGGCGGACAAGTTTGGAGCCCTTCTGCGGAGCCTCCATCTGATCGCAGATGGCAACTTTGTGTCCCTTTCGAAGAAGACGGGCAATATAGCCGTCAGCAGCGTGATAGGGGACACCGCACATCGGAACCGGCTGGTCGCTGTCCTTGTGACGGGCGGTCAGGGTGATTTCAAGCTCTCGGGAGGCCGTAACTGCATCTTCGAAAAAGAGTTCGTAGAAATCTCCAAGCCTGAAAAGGAGGAGGGCGTCCGGAACCTCCTGCTTTACGGCGTGATACTGGCGAAGCATCGGAGTCAGTGCAGTTAAATCCTGGCCGCTCATCAAGTAACTTCCGGGGACGTCTGACCGTATCAGAAAAGAGGAGCTTGCGAACACTAGAAAGTTGCAGGTTTGGGGCGAACGCGATATCTATTCTACTCCTCGGCAACTTCATGTGCTCTAATACTTTACTTACACCATCTTGGGAGGGAATTAATGCCTGGAACGAAACCGGGGGGCAGGTCTAAAGGTAAGGCCTTGATCGTCATCATCGGCCTGCTTGCCGTTGCCGCCGGGGTCAGCTATTGGGCGCTGGGGCGCAATAAGACCGGCGAAACCGGTATGGTCAAAGCCCGGGTCGAGCGAGGAACGATCCGGATCAGTGTTAACGCAAATGGAACCCTCGAGGCGCTTCGGACCGTCCAGGTCGGCAGCCAGATTTCAGGGCAGATTTCTGCCCTCCATGCCGACTACAACTCGGTAGTCCGGCAAGGACAGTTACTCGCCGAAATCGACCCACGGACCTTCCAGTCGCAGGTTCTCACAGAAGAAGCGCAGAATGCGGCCGCACAGGCGCGCATGCAATCCGCGCAAGCAGATCTGCTGAATCAGGAGGCGAACCTGGTTCAGGTTGAAGCCAACCTTAAGGTCACCCAGGTCGCCAACGAAAACACCGCGTTGCTGTTTGAGCGATCCAAACAGCTTCTTGAAAAAGGTTTGGTCTCGCCTGCGGATCACGATATCGCGAGGACGAACGCAGAATCCGCAGCCGCGAAGGTCGAACAGGCCAAGGCCGCGGTAAAACAGGCACAGGCGCAGATCCGATCCCGAGAGGCCTCGATCGACCAGGTGAAATCGGATATCGTTGGCGCCAAAGCACAACTCGAGCGAGCCCAAATCAATCTCGAACTGACAAAGATCTACTCGCCTGTTGACGGTGTTGTGATCTCGCGCAGCGTGGATATCGGTCAGACGGTTGCCGCGAGTTTATCCGCGCCGACCCTATTTCTGATCGCGAACGATCTTTCACGCATGCAGGTGAAGGCGAGCGTCGATGAGGCGGATATCGGAAAGATCACCAAGGACGTTCAAGTTTCGTTTACCGTCGATGCGTATCCGAACGATACGTTTGCCGGGATGATTTCTGAAGTCCGGCTCGAACCTCAGACGGTTCAGAATGTTGTGACCTATAGCGTGATCATCCACGTAGACAATCCACAGCTAAAGCTCAAACCTGGAATGACCGCAAATCTCACGATGGTTGTGGATCAGCATGAGAACGTTCTTACCGTACCCAATACGGCTTTGCGTTTCAGGCCCGCAGGAGTAACACAGGAAAAGATTCAGGAACTGATACGCGGCGCCCGGCAGGGCACGCAGGCAACTCCAGGATCGACCCCGGCAACGCCCGAGCAGACGGCAAGCGCCGATGCTGGTTCTTCGGTTCCGCCCGTTCCCACAACGGAAGGAGCGCGCCAGGGAACTCCTCAAGACGCAAATGCAGAACAACGTGGCCGTGGCAATCGCGCCGGCGACGGTGGCAACGGTGGCGGTTTCCAGGGCCGCAACGGCGGTGGAAATGGTGCAGGCTTCCAGGGCCGTGGCGGCGGCGGTGGCAATGGTGGTGGATTTCAGGGTGGTGGCGGCGGTGGACGCGGGAATGGCGGCGGTAGCGGTGGCGGACGCGGCCAGGGACGAGGTGGCGGTAGAGGCGGTGCGCAGGGCCAACCGAGGACTGCCGTCCTTTGGGTCCAGGAACTTACTACCAATGAACTCAAACCCATCGTTGTGAGAACCGGACTGAGCGATGGAACGCGCACGGAAGTTACGGGACAAGAGTTGATGGAGGGTATGGAGATCGTGGTTAGCGATCTCAGTCAGACCACGTCGACGCCGGCACGTCCGTCGACGAACAATCTTCCGTTCGGAGTTCCTAATATCGGTGGTGGCGGTAACCGCGGTCGAGGTGGTTTCTAATGCCGCAGCGCGAGACGGAGTCGTCCGCCTCCACGAGTGCACCGGTCATCCAGCTCAGCGGCGTTCATAAAATTTACCGTACGGGCGAGATCGAGGTCCACGCATTGCAGGGAGTCTCGATGAACGTCAGACGGGGCGAATTTGTCGCTGTCATGGGGCCGTCCGGCTCCGGCAAGTCGACGATGATGAATATCATCGGGTGCCTGGACCGGTTGAGCAGCGGCACTTACATCCTGGACGGCATCGACGTATCCACGATGTCCAGGAATGAGCTGGCGGATACGCGCAATCAGAAGATCGGGTTCGTTTTTCAGGCATTCAATCTGATTCCACGTACGAGCGCCCTCGCCAATGTCGAACTGCCGATGGTGTATGCCGGCGTCTCACCAGCCGAGCGGAGCGAGCGGGCGCGGGCAGCCCTGGAAGGCGTTGGACTGGGTGCGAAGGAACACAGCTTTCCGAATCAACTTTCGGGAGGTCAACAGCAACGCGTGGCGCTGGCGCGCGCAATGGCCAGTAATCCGGCGATCATTCTGGCAGACGAACCGACTGGCGCTCTCGACAGTAAGACCGCTGAAGAAATCATGAGCATGTTCCAGCAACTGAATCGTGAGCGCGGTATAACTATCGTGCTGGTCACCCATGAACCGGATGTAGCCCTCCATGCCAAAAGGCTGGTTCGCTTCAAGGATGGACTCATCCAGGAAGACCGCTCCATCACGCCGCAGGACGACATCCTGACACTGCTTCACCCGCTGGAGGTTAGTCATGAGATTCCTTGATATTCAGAAGATGGCCGTTCACGCGCTGGGAAAGAACAAGATCCAGACGGCTTTGACGATGTTGGGCATTGTTATCGGCGTGTCGGCCGTCATCGCCATGGTGTCGTTGGGTGAGGGAGCTCAGAAGCTGGTTCAGGACCAGGTTGCCGGTATGGGCACCAACGTTTTGCAGATCCAGGGTGGCGGTGGCTGGAACGCGGGTGGCGGCGCGCGGCAGGGCAACGACCAGCAATCCCTGACAGAAGGCGATGTCGAATCGATCCGGCAGGAAGTCCCCACGGTCAAGCTTGTCACCCCAATCGCCCAGGCACAGGGACAATTCGTATTTGGAAATCAAAACTGGCAATCGCGTGTTGAAGGATCGAACGAACATTATCTCGACATCCGCGGACTGAAAATCGACCAGGGTGATTTCTTCACCGCTCAAGATGTTCAAACTGCAAGCAGGGTGGTCGTGCTGGGGAAGACGGTGGCAGAAAACCTTTTTCAGGGGAGCGATCCCATCGGGCAGACGATCCGGATCCGAAATCTGCCTTACCGGGTTATTGGCGTGCTGACCCCGAAGGGTCAGTCTGCAAACGGACAGGACCAGGATGATTTCGCGATCATGCCGTATACGACCGTGCAGAAGAAGATGACGAACAGCGCCATTCCCCGAATCAACCGCATCTCTGTCTCCGCCATTGGCGCGCAGGCCACAGGGGCCGCCAAAGACCAAATCACCGAACTTCTACGGGAACGCCACTCCATCCGCCCCGGCCAACCCGAAGACTTCCGCGTGAACAACCTGACCGAGGTAGCGGAAGCGGCAGAAGCCACGACTCGCGTCATGACTCTTCTACTGGGCAGCATCGCTGCGGTGTCCCTGCTGGTCGGTGGAATCGGCATCATGAACATCATGCTTGTCTCGGTTACGGAGAGAACCCGCGAAATCGGAATTCGCATGGCAATCGGTTCGAGAGGCAGTTACATCCGAATGCAGTTCCTCGCCGAATCCGTCATCTTGTGCATGCTGGGTGGGCTTATCGGAGTACTGCTGGGAATCGGACTGTCCGTTGCGATCGCCAGGGTCATGGGTTGGCCGAGCTTCGTATCGCCCCAGGCTGCTTCAATCGCTTTCTTGTTTTCAGCCGCGACGGGTGTGTTCTTTGGCTACTATCCCGCCCATAAAGCAGCGTCGCTCGATCCGATCGAAGCGTTGAGATACGAATAAAGATCTATCGTCCCCGAGCGACTCGCCGAAGAGCTACAATAGTAGGCCCATGCGCATTCTAGCCGTCGATACCAGTTCGGAGCGGGGAAGCGTGTGTATATCGGAAGACGGGGAGATCCTTGGAGAGGTCCGTCTGAGACGTTCTGTGCAACATTCGGACCGTCTGTTCCGCTCTGTAGACTTCCTGCTTCGATATGTGCCATTTGGTTTGCCAGACATAGACTTGTTTGCGGCCGCGCGCGGTCCAGGTTCCTTCACGGGGCTCCGCGTTGGCCTGGCCGCGATGGAAGCTTTTGCGTCGGCGCATGGGAAACCCGGTATCGGGGTGTCTACGCTCGAGGCCTTAGCGTGGAAATGTGGAATTCGCGAACAGTTGATTGCGCCGGTTATCGATGCACGTCGTGGCGAAGTTTATGCTGCGCTCTATCGGCGTGAGAGCGACGGGGCACTGGGCGAAGTGCGTTCGCCGGAAGTGATGCCGCCAGCGCAGTGGTTTGATTCATTGCCGGATTCGAGCATTTTGTTTTGCGGAGACGGGATACTGCGATATCCGGAATATGTTACGAGTCCAAACTGGACTGTAGCCGAGGTGGACCTTTATCTGGCAACGGCACTGGCAGAACTGGCAGTTCTCCCGCGCCAGGGACCTCTCTCTCCACTTTATGTGCGTCGAACAGAAGCGGAGATAAAACGAGAACGGCAGCATGAAAGCGTTACAAGTTCGAATCCGAAAAGTCAGGCCTTCTGACGTTCGCCGGATCATCGAGATTGAGCGATCGTGGGCACACCTGTCGCACTGGTCTGAGGACAGCTACTACCGTCTGGTCAACGATGAAGGATTTACAGCAAGCTATCTCGCCGAGATCGAAGATGAGGCCGGCCGGCCATTCACTGCAGGATTCGTTATCTTTCACGTCGCGGGAACGAATGCTGAGGTTTACAACATTGCCGTCGATGCGCGCCATGCGCGCTCCGGCATTGGCAAACAACTGATGAATACTGTCGTCAGCGAATCTCTGAAACGCTATGCGAGCCGCGTGCTGCTGGAGGTTCGCAAATCCAACGCGTCGGCGATTCGATTCTATGAGGGGTTCGGATTTAAAGTATTGGGTGAGCGGAAGGACTATTACTCGAATCCGATTGAAGATGCGTTCGTGATGGAAAAGAACCTCTACGAACAGGCCCAAAGTTGAAAAGGCCGCAACGATTGGTGAATCGTTGCGGCCTTTTGGCTCCTGGACGAGTGACCTTCTACTTTTGAACGTCGATCTGCGTCGCCAGATTTGCTCCGCGGTTTTCCCGATACATTACTTTCAGGTTCGAACCCGCCTTCGCGCCCGCTAGTCCCTGCGGTCCTTCAACACCGGAGATCTTCGTCTGTTCGTTCCAGGTGAAGATCATCTCTTTGTTGTCGCTTCCCTTCAGCGTAATCTCCTTGGCTGCAGCATCGACCTTGCTCAACGTTCCTGTGAAGGTCTTCTCTGCGCTAGGAGGAGCTTGTGCGCCCGGTCCACCGGGTGCTGGTGCGCCAGCTCCCGGCCCGCCCGGCGGTGCCTGTGGGGGGTTCTGAAGTGGTGCAGCAGTCAGGGTGAGAGTCAGTACAAACACTGAGCAAAACACAGTCAGCGTTGTCAGTCTCTTCATAAACAAACCTCCTGGCTTAAATTCAGAATTCGCTCTCTTCGTGCAATATGCGTGCCATTTTGGGTTAGGAGACTTCTTGCTGATAACTTCACGGGTTTTCCTCCGAATCGGCCAGCCAGTCGATGAAAAAGGAATCATCGGCTGCGCGAATCATGGAAAAAACGGCGGACTAAGGCCTCCTCCGTGGTGCAACTCCCGTGTTGCAGTCTCGTTTCTCGTATGTTACGGTTCGAGTCAGTCCGATCCCAGTAATCCTTAACCCCCAAAAGGAGGATGTGATGATGAAAGAGGAGGAGATCAAGGAGCACCTGATGTCCTCGAGCGCGGACTTCCGTCGTCTGGCCGAGGAACACCATCAACACGAATCGAAGCTTCAGGAGCTTCTCAGTCATCCGTATCTGAGCGATCAAGATCACCTCGATGAAATCAACCTCAAAAAAAGGAAGCTGCAGTTGAAGGATCAGATGAACTCTTTGGTCCTGAAGTTCAAGAACGAGTTAAGCCACCAGCCTACATAAACGATACAGGGAACCGGGAAATGATGCCGCGGTTCCCATTCCATTTCTTTAATGATTGTTCGCGACGCATACCGCTTCCTGGTGCCTTTGGCGATTGTCGCGTTAGTGGCTTTTGCTTTGAAACTAACCGTTTTGGGGCTTTTGCTGTCGGCATTATTCGCCTTTGTGGCATTCTTTTTCCGGAATCCGGAACGTACCATTCCCTCGGATCCCCGCGCCATTGTCTCGCCAGCGGACGGTAAGGTCGTCCGGCTCGAGCGCGTTGGAAATGTAACGAAAATGAGCATTTTTCTTTCGCTCTTCAATGTGCACGTCAACCGAAGCCCTATAGCAGGCAGAGTTGAAGCCGTCGACTACAGGCCTGGAAAATTCCTCGTAGCTTTTAACGAGAAGGCAAGCTCCGATAATGAGCGGAACATCGTTATGGTCAGCGACGGCCGAATTACGATCGTCTTTACTCAGATTGCCGGCATTGTGGCGCGCCGGATTGTGTTCTGGAAGAAAGTCGGAGACTCCGTGGAGAAGGGTGAACTTGTCGGGTTGATTCGATTCGGATCACGTGTCGATGTATTATTCCCAGCAGGAACTGAGGCAACTGTGGCAGTAGGAGACCGGGTCAAGGGAGGCAGTACCCGAATTGGAACCATCAAGGAGACCAATGTCTGATCGAAAACGTCGAAGGTTACCGGACGCCGGTCGTCAACAGAAGGACAGGTATCAGTTGCGGAGTCCTCTCTCCATCCTTCCGAGCCTGTTCACCATCGGAAATATCTTCTGCGCCTACTACTCTGTGATGGCGACCCTGAACCAGAAGTACGACCATGCAGCTCTCGCAATCGGTGTTGGATACATTCTCGACGGCCTCGATGGGCGAGTCGCACGCCTCACCGGCACCAGTACGGAATTCGGCGCGCAACTGGATTCTCTCGCTGATGTGTTGACGTTCGGAATAGCGCCGGCGCTGCTTGCGTTCGATTGGGGAATTGAATGGATGAGCGGGTCCCACAGCCCCGGAATCGCCGGCCTCAATCAGTTTGAGCAGCATGTGCGATCGGGTGGATGGCTCGTGACGTTTGCGTTCGTCATTTGCGGCGCGCTCCGTTTGGCGCGTTTCAATGTGCAGGCACAGAAGCCCGCAGACGCGACGTCCAAGCGTTACTTCATAGGGCTACCGATTCCAGCAGGCGCCGGTCTTATTGCTGCGATTGTTCACTTCTGGAAGACCCCGATCGCCAGCGTGGGATCCTCCTTGTTGTGGTGTCTCCTGATTGGTGTGACGGCGTTTCTCATGATCAGCACCGTCCGGTATCAGAATTTCAAGGAACTTGGAATCTTCGCGCGGCGTCCTCGAATCACCCTGGTTGCGGCGGCCATGCTGATTGTTTTGATCTTCCAGTATTCAGAGGTGATGCTTCTTCTTCTGGCCGTGATTTATGTGACGTCGGGGCCACTATCCAGACTTCTCCAGCTGGTACGGAAGTTACCGATCCACGGTGCTGCAGAGCACGCCTCCATGGAACCCCATCATCGTGAACCCTGAAAGACTGCGGCACGCCCCGAACGTCGCAATCGTAGGGTCGTCCTCGCCTTTAGGCAAGGAGCTTCGGGAGATTATCGAAACCTCAGCATTTCCGGTTGGGAATCTCTCTTTGCTGGAGACGGAGGAGTATGCAGGTTTGCTCCAGGAATTTGCGGGCGAACTTCAAATCACCCAAATCATCTCGCCCGGAATCTTCGCAGATACGGATATCGCCTTTTTCGCCTGCAGCCCGGAAATTATTCAGGCTTACGCGGCAAGCGGTTCGGCATTTCCGGAGCTAACGATTGACCTTACGCAGACCGGTCGCAAGGGCACTGTATTTCTTAAGGGTGTGTCCGAGGCTTCGCTTCTCCAGGGGCTCGGCTATTACGTCAACCCTCATCCGGCTGCGATCGCGCTCGGGCGCGTCCTTGCGCGAATGCAATCTCAGTTTAAGCTCGAGTCGGCTTCTGTTACGGTGCTGTGTCCCGCGTCGGAAAGGGGTTCCGCCGGCGTCAATGAACTGCAGGAACAGACAGTCGAGCTACTGAATTTCCAATCCATTGAGAGTAACGTTTTTCGAGGCCAGCTAGCATTCAACTTGCTTGCCGAGATCGAGACATCGCGAAAGATGGAACAACTCGTCGCGCGACAGCTCAGCGAACTCCTGGGCATGAGTCTCCCGCCAGTTGGAATCGCCGCGATCCAGGCACCCATTTTTAGTTCGCACGCGTGTTCCGTGTTTTTGAAGCTTGCGGACCTCGCGACCGAGGAGCAGATTCGTTCGTGCTTGAGCGATGCACGCGGCGGGTTGATCGTCCATGAAGAGGAGGGCCTTTCTCCCTCGCCGGTCACTGTGGTTGGAAGTGACGCTGTCCACATCGTGAGGATTGTTGTGGATCCTGCCCGTCCTGGAAATTGCTTCCTATGGATCGTCTCCGACAATCTGCGCATTGCGGCCAGCAACGCAATCCAGATTGCGGAGAGTTTGATGTTCACCGCTGCACCACCCTGCTAAGCGTGTGACCACAAGCAAGGTTCTCTCGTCTGCGCTGTCTCCTTCGAATCAACAGCTCAGGTTCATACTCTTGGACTGTGTCTGGAGAATCCTCTGGCTCGTGATTTCGGTGGGGCTCACTTTGATTCTAGGGGTTGGGTTTTTGTCTCAAATCAGATCCATGCGATGGAATGGACCGGACTTGGGACCCTCAAACCCGATCATTGCCCTTGCCGCGTTACGACAGTTCTGGAACAGCTATGGAGTCTTTTTCATTATTGCTTTCGGCTTACTGCTGGTCGGGCTGGTGGTTCTCTGGATCGCGCTCGAGGCCCTGTTTCGCGGAGGCTGGAGGAAACTTTGGCTTTATGCAGGCACCGGAGCGGCCCGTACGTCGTTGCTGCTGGGAACTGTGGGAATTTTCCTCATGCTTTCCACGGGTGATGATGCTCGAGGCATTGTGTTTATTGGCGGTGTTGTTTTGCTCGGAATGTGGCTGCTTGTTGGAGTACTCGAAACCCTTGTCCGCCGAGATGCCGTGGATCTGCTGGCAACCAGCCTGTTGCCGTTGTCGGCGGTGATGGGTTGCCTGCGGTTGACGGAAGCGAGTCTGGCATTTGTTCTGTTGGGCTCTGCGGCCGTAAGCCTGCGGCAATCTCAGCAGACGGGGGTGGCAGTATTATTCTCCGCTTTAGTCGTAATGGTTTGGATGATCGTGCACAGTTACCTGGTCGCCGCGAGGTATTCGGCGATTGATATAATGAGGCGTAATGTCGTCCGCGCTTGAAACGATTCTTGTCCTCGATTTTGGTTCTCAATACACACAGCTGATTGCCCGCAGAGTTCGCGAAGCCAGCGTGTATTCTGAAGTCGTCCCTTTCAACACGCCTGTCGAGACGATTCGCAAACACGAACCGCGCGGCATTATTCTCTCCGGCGGGCCGGATTCCGTTTATGAAGTCGGAGCACCGGCTTGCGATCCAAAGATCTACGACCTCGGTGTCCCAATACTGGGTGTGTGTTACGGCATGCAACTGCTGGCCAAGGATCTTGGCGGCAAGGTTGTCCCCGGCGCAGAGCGTGAATATGGCCCGCGCGACATCGAGACCACCGGAACGTCATGCCTGCTTGATGGAATCAAGCGCGTCTGGATGAGTCACGGGGACCGAATCATCGAAGCGCCGCCGCAATTCCAGGTCACAGCGCGAAGCGATACCGCGATGGCGGCGATGGAGAGTCCAGGACGGAAGATCTTCGCAATCCAGTTCCATCCGGAAGTCACACACACACCAAACGGCACCGCACTTCTGCGCAGATTCATTTTCGATATTTGCGGCTGCCACGGTTCATGGACCATGGGCTCGTTCATTGAACGCTCCATCGCACGAATCAAGGAACAAGTCGGAACCGGACGAGCTATTTGCGCGATCAGCGGCGGAGTTGACTCCACGGTCGCGGCTACGCTCGTTTCCAAAGCTATCGGAGACAGGCTGACGGGTGTCTTTGTCGACAATGGTCTGCTGCGAAAGAATGAGTTTGAGAAAGTTCTCTCGATCCTTCGAAATAACCTGAACCTGAACGTGCGGGGTATCGATGCTGCCGACCGCTTCCTTAATCTGCTTGCGGGCGTCACGGATCCTGAAAAGAAACGCAAGATCATCGGCGGGGAATTCATCCATGTCTTTGAAGAGGAAGCAAAGGAGATGGGAGCCGTAGACTTTCTGGTTCAGGGTACCGTATATCCCGACGTGATCGAGTCCGTATCCGTGAAGGGGCCATCTCAAACGATCAAGTCACACCACAATGTGGGCGGATTGCCCGAGCGAATGCATCTGAAACTCGTCGAGCCGCTTCGCGAACTCTTCAAGGACGAAGTCCGGCGTGTTGGTCTCGAACTGGGGCTTCCTGATGAGATGGTCTGGCGTCAACCGTTTCCTGGTCCGGGACTTGGTGTGCGCATTATGGGCGAAGTTACGAAGGAGGGAGTCCGTCTGCTGCAAGAGGCCGACGACATTCTCGTGAGCGAAATCAAAAGGGCGGGATTGTATCGAGACATCTGGCAATCCTTTGGAATTCTCTTGCCGGTGAAGAGCGTCGGCGTGATGGGCGATAACCGCACCTACGATCACACGCTGGCAATACGCGCGGTTCACAGCACGGATGGCATGACCGCAGACTGGGTGAAACTACCGTACGAAGTCCTGAACGTTATTTCGAGCCGCATCGTCAATGAGGTCAAAGGCATTAACCGCGTGGTTTACGACATTACGTCGAAGCCGCCGGCGACGATTGAGTGGGAATAACAGCATCACGGGGAGCCAAAACAGCTAGACATGTCGCAATTTGTCCATCTCCATTTGCATTCCGGCTTCAGCCTTCTTGACGGCGCCATCGATCATGATGTGCTCGCGAAGACGGCGGCCAAGTATGGAATGCCTGCTGTCGCCGTTACCGACCACGGCAATCTTTTCGGCGCCATCGGGTTTTATGATGCTGCAACGAAGGCTGGCGTTAAACCGATCATCGGCTGCGAAATGTACGTGTCCAAGACCGATCACAAGGACCGCGATCCCTCAAGTGGTCGACCGAATCATCTCATCGTCCTTTGCGAGAACGAGCGCGGTTACCAGAATCTGGTAAAGCTTGTTTCCAAAGCCTACCTCGACGGTTTCTATTACAAGCCGCGCGTCGACAAGGCTTTGTTGCGCGAGCACAGCGAAGGTCTCATCGGACTCTCTGCGTGCCTGAACGGGGAAGTATCCGCAAACGTCCTGATGGGCAAACTGGATCAAGCGGAGCGAGCCGCATCCGAATATCAGGACATTTTCGGCAAAGATCGTTTCTTTCTCGAAATCCACGATCATGGGCTCGACAAACAGCGAAAAATCATTCCCGACATGCTCAAAATCTCGGAGCGTACCGGAATTCGAGCCGTAGCCAGCAATGACTGTCACTACATGCAGAAGGATGATTGCCGGGCGCACGACCTGCTTCTGTGCATACAAACCGGAAAGACTGTTAATGATCCGAACCGCATGAAGTTTTACACTGACCAGTTTTACTTCAAGAACCGGCAGGAGATGGATCGCGTATTCGGAGAGATTCCCTTCGTCCTTGATCAGTCCGTCGAGATCGCCGAGCGTTGCAACCTGAAGCTTCAGAAGGTCAGCAATCCTTTTCCGGAATTCGAGGTACCTACGGGATTCACGATCGATTCTTATTTTGCCAAGGTTGTCCGGGATGGATTCACGGAACGTCTTGAGTATCTCGGCCGCCTCTCGGACCACGGAGCGCTGAAGAATTCCATTGAGGCCTACGAAAAACGAATAGACGACGAAATTCGGATTATCCAGGGGATGAAGTATCCCGGCTACTTCCTCATTGTCTGGGACCTTATTCGATTCGCCAGGGAACAAGATATTCCTGTCGGGCCCGGGCGCGGATCCGCCGCGGGAAGTCTGGTGTCTTATTGCATGCGCATCACGGACATCGACCCGCTGCAATATGGCCTGCTCTTCGAGCGTTTTCTCAACCCCGAGCGCGTGACCCTGCCGGACATCGACATTGACTTCTGCATGAATCGGCGTGGGGAGGTCATCGAATACGTCACGCGGAAGTACGGCCGCGAGAACGTATCGCAGATCATCACCTTCGGAACGATGGCTGCTCGTGGTGTCATTCGAGATACAGGCCGCGGAATGGAAATGACCTACGCGGAAGTGGACAAGATCGCCAAGATGGTGCCCACCGAGCTCCACATCACTCTCGACAAGGCAATCGAGCAAAGTCCTGAACTGAGGGGCCTCGTCAACAGTGACCCTCGTGTCAGAGATCTTATCGATTCGGCAAAACGCCTGGAAGGCCTGGCCCGGCACGCTTCGACACACGCTGCCGGCGTTGTGATTTCTCCCAGGCCCATCACGGATTTTGTCCCGCTCTATAAATCGAGCAAGGATGAAATCACGACCATGTATCCGATGACCGATGTTGAAAAAATCGGTCTTCTGAAGATGGATTTCCTGGCCCTGACGACACTAACGGTCATCGATGACACGTTAAAGTCGCTAAAGCATGAAGGCGTGAAGCTTGACATGAATAGTCTTCCGCTTGACGACGAGAAAACCTACAAGCTCTTTTCTGACGGTCTCACCAGCGGTGTGTTCCAGTTTGAAAGTTCCGGGATGAAAGACATACTGCGCCGCTTTAAGCCATCGAGCATCGAACATCTCACAGCTCTGAACGCTCTCTACAGGCCGGGCCCGATCGGTGGCGGCATGATCGACGACTTTATCAAGCGAAAACACGGAGCGAAGAAAGTCGAGTATGAGTTCGCAGAGCTGAAGCAGGTTCTGTCAGAAACTTACGGCGTTATCGTCTACCAGGAACAGGTGATGCAGATTGCGAATATCATCGCCGGATATTCGCTCGGTGAAGCCGATCTTCTGCGCCGTGCGATGGGAAAAAAGAAGGCGGAAGAAATGGCGGCTCACCGGCAGAGGTTTGTGCGCGGTGCCAAGGCCAAAGGATTCGAAGACGAGAAGAAGGTCACGCGCCTGTTCGATCTCATGGAGCAGTTTGCCGGATACGGCTTCAATAAGTCGCACTCGGCGGCATATGCGCTTCTCGCGTACCACACCGCATATCTGAAGGCGCATTATCCGAACTGCTTCCTGGCCTCGATTCTGACAAGCGAGCGGGGAAGCCAGGAGAAGATCGTCAAGTACATCAACGAATGCCGGGAGATGGGAATTGCGATCCTGCCTCCTGACGTTAACGTCAGTGACGTCTTCTTTACCCCTTCGGCGAATGGCATTCGTTTTGGGTTGGCGGCCATCAAGAACGTCGGCGAGTCCGCTATCTCCTCGATTGTTGCTGAGAAGCCTTTCAAGAGTCTCTTTGATTTCTGCGATCGCGTCGATTCACGCACGGTTAACAAACGTGTGATGGAGAGCCTGATCAAGGCAGGGGCATTTGATAACGTCAATGTGAATCGTTCTCTGCTATATGGGAACATCGACCGCGCAATGGATTGGGGGCAACGGAAGCAGCGAGAGAGGGAAATCGGGCAGGGCGGGCTCTTCGGGATGTTGTCGAAGGACGATGAAGATCACGTGATGGAGCCGGCGGAGGCATGGCCGGAGGGGTTGAAGCTCAAGCACGAAAAAGAAACGCTGGGTTTTTACATTACAGGCCATCCGCTGAGGAAGTACGCATCGGAAGTGAAAACGTACGGGAATGCCACAACGAGCTCTCTTGCTGAAAAGCCCTCTGGCTTTGACATCTCAATAGGCGGGATTGTCTCCGCGTTACGTGTGACCCGAACCAAGAAGGGCGACCCCATGGGTGTCGTCCTTCTTGAAGATTGGGAGGGAATCGTGGAAGTGGTCGTGTTCCCTGACACGTTCGCAAAAACACAGCGCCTGCTGGACGCGGATGCTCCCATTATCGTGCGAGGAAAGCTCGACAACGATGAGGCCGCCATCAAGATTTTAGCCAGCGAAATCTATCCTATTGAGCGCGCCGCGGAAGTTCTTAGCCGAACCGTAACAATTCATGTCGATGCGCTAACGGCGCCGTCAGACCTCGCAGCGCAGCTGCAACCGCTGATCGACGAAAAAAGAGGTCCGGCGGAGATTATCTTTGAGCTAGAATTTCCGGGCCGCTATACGGCGTTGGTTCGTCCCAATCCTTATGTAAAGATCGCGCCAGACCGCGAATTTGTGGAGTGTGTCGAGCGGATCTGCGGACCAAACACAGTTCGTCTAAGCTAGCAGCCACTCTAAATGGAACACCTTTCCGCCTACGAAAAGGTCAAACTCGCGCGTGATCCGAAACGCCCGTACTTTCTCGACTACGTCGAGGCGATGTGTACGGAGTTTTCCGAGATTCATGGCGACCGAAAATTCGGGGACGATCCCGCCATTATTACAGGCTTCGCGTTCTTCCACGGCAGGCCCGTTTGTCTCGTTGGCCATCAGAAGGGAAGGGACACACGACAGAAGCTGTACCGCAACTTTGGAATGCCCAAGCCTGAAGGCTATCGCAAGGCTTTGCGGGTCATGAAGCTCGCCGAGAAATTCGGAATGCCTATCCTGACATTTATCGACACACCGGGCGCTTATCCTGGCGTTGACGCGGAGGAGCGGGGAGAGGCCGAAGCAATTGCGGTAAACCTGCGCGAAATGTCGCAGATTCGGGTGCCCATCGTCGCTACGGTTACGGGCGAGGGTGGTTCCGGCGGAGCGCTGGCTATTGGCGTTGCGGACCGTGTGAACATGCTCGAATACTCTATTTATTCGGTAATCGCACCGGAGAGCTGTTCAGCCATTCTCTGGCGAGACCAGGACCATGCGGCTGAAGCCGCCGCCGCTCTCAAGATCACACCGGAAGATCTCCGGCGCTTTCACCTTATCGATGAGATTATTCCCGAACCTGAAGGCGGAGCGCACAACGACCACGCCGCCATGGCGCAGACACTCGCGCGAACGCTGGAATCCCAGGTTCAAGATCTTGAACGAATCCCTGTCGAAGAGTTGATCCAGCTGCGTTACGAAAAGTTCCGTGCTATGGGCGCTTTTGCCGAATAGATCAAGGAAGGCGCGCCAGTCCGCTCTTTACTCCGCAAAGTCCTTGTACTACTCTAGCTCTCAACGTGAAGACATCTCTTAAGGTTGTTTCGATCAACGATCGAGCGGTTCGAGATCTGCGATATATTCGCGACACAATGGAGCGAGCTGGCTCCTTCACTGCCGTTCCAGGCTGGGGATTTGTTCTCATGGGAGTGACGGCCCTGACCACCGTCGCAATCACTTATGCCATCGGATCGAGGGAACTGTGGTTTCTCGCCTGGATGGGCGAGGCGATAATCGCATCCGTCATCGGTATCATCGGAACGTTGCGCAAGGCCAAAACTCGCCGGGCGTTTCTTCAAGGCCCCGGCCGGAAGTTTGCGATGAGCTTGCTACCCGCCCTGGTCGGTGGCGCAATTCTCACAGGAGCGCTCTATAAGTACGGATTGTTCGGCCTGATGCCTGGCGCGTGGCTTCTCCTGTATGGAGTTGCGGTCATGAGCTGCGGCACGTATTCCGTAAATGTCGTACCTATAATGGGGGCAGGTTTCATCCTGCTTGGAGCCGTCGGTCTTTTGATGCCATGGGCATGGGCGCACGTGCTGCTCGCCATGGGTTTCGGGGGCCTGCAGATCGTCTTCGGGGGTCTGATTGCGAGGAGGTATGGTGGCTAGAGCTACTCAAAAAAATGAAAATCATGCGATCCGGCAACAGTCGTACAGGAACCGTCCTGTGCAGGCACGGGCTGCTGAGCTGGATCGAATTATCCACGAACCGATTCGCCTTGGCATCGTGAGCGCTCTGGCTGGCTGCGATTCGATGACCTTTAATGAGCTGAAGGAGCTGCTGCGGACAACGGATGGGAATCTAAGCGTGCATGCCCGAAAGCTTGAGGAACACGATTACGTCGTGTGCGAAAAAGCCTTCGAAGGACGGATTCCCAGAACGTCCTATCGGCTCGCGCCGCAGGGAAAACGTGCGTTGGAGACCTACCTCCAACACATGGAAGCCCTGATTCGGGCGACGCGCGAAGGCTGACTCCAGCGAAAAATAGGGGGACAGCCTCCGAATTCAAACTTCAGGATCTGCTATTCCCGAAAGAGTTCTGCAGTTCGACTTCGGAGGCGGTCCCCCTATTTCGTCACCGGAATTCCCTTAGAAGGGAATATCGTCGTCAGTGATAGGGCTGCCGCTCTGGCTTTCACCGCCCGCTAACGGGCCGGATGGTCGACGCGTTCCGCCGCCGCCACCGCCCTCGCCAGGTGAGCCTCCGAGCAGAACCATATCGCGAGCCCGAATTTCCGTAGTCTTGCGCTTATTACCTTCCTGGTCATCCCATTCGCGCGTTTGCAGGCTTCCCTCGATATAGACCATGCGTCCCTTGGTCAGGTAATTGTTGCAGATCTCGGCGAGTTTGTCCCAGACGACAATGTTATGCCATTCCGTACGCTCGGTGCGTTCACCGGATCCCTTGTCGGTCCAGCCTTCGTCGGTTGCCATTGAAAATCGGCAAAACGGTACTCCGCTGGCGGTGTATTTCAGTTCGGGGTCTCGGCCCAGCCGTCCCACGAGAATTACTTTGTTGATCGACTTTCCCATAACGTGTTCTCCAGACCTAGTTCCCCCGTTGCGGCTTGGGCAGAGTCTTCAAGTCCTGTGTTGCATTCGCTGCTTCCTGGGTGCCGGCACACTCTTTGCTAACGGTCTGCAATACGGTTTGGGCTTGGGGAATCTGCTTCAGTCCAATGAAGGCCCGGCCTTTCTGATAAAGGGCAGAACACTTTTTATCACTGGTCGGGTACTTCGTCAAAACGAGGTCGAATTCGTCCGCGGCCTCTTGAAATTTCTTTTGAGCCATGAGCGCATCGCCAATGTAGTACTGCGCCACGGGCGATCGAAGAGGATCGTTGGGATAGTTTTTGAGAAACTCCCTGAAGTCATCTACCGCCAGGGAATAGAAGCCCGCATTCAACTCTCCCTGCGCTTGCTGGAAAAGCTGAGTCGCGGTCGGTAAAGGCTCCTCCTTGGTCTTCATTTGGTTGAAGTTGGCATTCAAACTCGTCATCTGCCTCTGCAGTCCCGCCATGCCCTCATCAACGGTCCTCCGAAGTCCTTCAATGTTCGTCTTTGCAACTTCGACATCTCGAGTCGACTTTTCGTCAGTTGCCTTCAGCGATGTGGAGACAGTCGTCAAAGATTCATTAAGGGTCTTGACGCTCGTATCGAGCGCCGTGAAACGCGTCAGGATATCCTGTAAGAGCTTATTGGTTTCGGCGTTCTTCTGATCGAAATTATCCTGTAGTTGTTTCACTGTTGCTTTCAGGTTGATGGAGTCCGTCATCAACTGATTCAACTGATCCTGAGTCTTTTGCGGATAAGCGGGAGGCGCCACCAGCACCAGCCCAAGGATACTGACCAGCAGTAGCAGAGTGGATCTCTTCATGGTTTAGCCTCCCGTTCTCGCTCCAAGATTTAGGGAACTCGCACAAAAGCGGCGCGGCGGTTTTTCTGCCAGCAGGCTTCGTCCTGTTCGTGGCAGATTGGGCGCTCTTCGCCGTAACTGATCGTGGTCATGCGAGCATCCGCAATGCCCTGGCCGGCAAGGAACTTCTTCACAGCGGCGGCGCGCTCATCGCCTAAAGCAATATTGTATTCCTGGCTTCCGCGTTCGTCAGCATGGCCCTCGATCTGGAATTTCACGGTTGGATTCTGCTTGAGCCACGCGGCGTTATTCAAAAGCTTGCTTTCCTCACCCGGGCGGATCGTCGCTTTGTCGTAGTCGAACAGAATCGGGACTATCGTTTCGGTGAACAACTGATCGAGCGTCTTGTTGGGAGCCGCTGGTTTTGCCGGCGGTGGGGGTGGGGGCGGCGGTGGCGGTGCGGCCGCTGCAGGATTGACAACCACATTCACCGCGGCCGAATCCGCGGTACCGCCGGGGCCAGTCGCCCGCGCGGTATAGCTTGTTGTCGACCCGGGCGTGATTTGCCGGGTTCCGCTGGTCGCCGGCTGTACGGCTCCAATGCCAGGATTAATTGTGACAGCCGTGGCATTCGTGGCGGTGTAGCTCAACACGGCGGACTGTCCAACGGTAATCGTCGATCGGTCCACAGTCAGCGTAACGGTTGGGGCTGGGGTTGGTGGTGGTGCCGGCGCAGGTGGCGGTGGTGGCGGCGGTGCCGGTGCTACCTTCTTCGAGCATCCGACAGACACGAGCGTGAGAGCCACCAAAAGGAGGAGAGAGAAACGCTTCCACAAACAAACAGTCATATCTGAACCTCCGTTGTCATTATGGCGTGACATATCCGGACCATGTAGGTCCTTCATTACTTCCACTGCTAGTCAGGGGAAGCACTTTTTTCCCATCAAGAGTCATTGAATAGATCTGGGTCGTTCCAGACCTGTTCGATTGAAAGGCGAGGTGTTTGCCGTCGGGCGCAAACGTGGGACGTTCATTGTTCCCGGAGTTACTTGTCAACTGCGTAAACTTCTGAGTCTGGGTGTCGTACAGGTAGATATCGAAACCACCGCTCTGAGGCTTGTTCCATGCGAAGGCGATCAATCTTCCATCGGGAGAATAAACTGGATTCGCGGCCTCTCCGCCTTCATCTGTGATGCGCTGCACGTCCGTACCGTCGTAACTCATCGTCCAAACCTGCGGCGTTCCGCTCCGATCCGAGACAAAAACGATACGCCTTCCTGTCGCCGGATTGTAAACAGGGGACACGTCAATACCGCGAGAATTCGTCAGCCTTCGCGGATTCCGGCCATCCGCATCAGCAGAATAAATTTCGGTGTCACCATCTCTGCGGCTGGAAAAGACAATCGACTTTCCGTCAGGAGACCAGGAGGGCACTGAATTCGCGACTCCGGTGGGTTGGGTAAACGAGAATCGTTCCCCGCTAACCGACATGATCGCAATCTGCGGTCCGGAATTTCCCCACAGGGTATAGGCAATTCGATCGTCCACCGGAGACCAGCGGGGCGTGATTGCGATCGAGTGGTGCGAAGTCAACGCACGCTGGCTCGTCCCGTCGTAATCCATCGTATAGATTTCTTTTGCTCCCCCGCCACGCGTTGAGACAAATGCGATTTTGGTGCGTGCAATCCCTCGCCCAAAACCGAGCTGTTCCAGAATGCGGTCTGCAAAATTGTGCGCGGAGAGCCTGGCGCTTTCCTCTTCGTCGTTGAAGCCTGGGAAGTTGCTTGCGATCGGCTCTTGTTGAGAGGCGAGATCGCGCAACCTTCCCGTAGCTGAAAAGCGGCTGCCGTTCAGTGAAAGCCTGCCGTAAGCGATGTATTGGGCAGCGATGCCCGGCTTAGTCCAGTCTTCGGGCTTGATGTCCCCAGGAAGAGCAAAAGTCCCTGGCGGGTAAAAACTGGCGCTCGCGATTTCGAGGTTGCCCGAGAAGTCGAGATCCCGGCGGAGCGTTTCGTTGAACACCTTCGCGAGTTTGTCTGCCTTCTCGCTGGGCATATCGAACTGAAACTCCGGCAACGCGAGGCGCACCGCTCGCGGGCCAACATCGCGGATACCCGCTTCAATCCGATCCTGTTGCGCAGCAAGCGTTGGTGCGAACAAAAGAACAACCAGAGCCGTTGTTATCAAGCTAGCGAGAGTTTTCAAAATAGAACCTCACATCAATGCTCGATCCTGAATATTCACGCGGCAGTGGCGGTACTGAAGCCGTCATTACCGCTCGCTTTGCCGAATTGTCCATGGGAGGCAGCCCACTGGTTTTTTCAACGTCCACGTTGCTGACTTGACCTCCACCTTTAGGAATGGTGAATGTCACATAGACTTTCGCGCCGTACGGGATGCCAGCGGGCTTCTGCCACTGCTGGTGAATAGCGCGTATCAGGCTGCTCACGTACTCCGGAAAGCGTGTTCCAAAACTGCCTTCGCCAAAGGTTACTGTTCCTGATCCGGAGGCTGCCAGGTCACCGTACGGCAAAGCCACTTGTCCGCCAGCGGCGCCGGGTATGGCATTCGACGCCGTTGTCGGCTCAGATTCTGGTTTTCCGCGAGCCGTCTTGGTCGGCGCGGTGTTTTTGGGCTCCGGTTTCTTCTTGCCCGTTGGAATCTTGACTTCGGCCTCGGTGGGCGCCTTTTCCCTGGGCTTTGGCGTCACGTCGGCAGGATTGATGGTCTTTGAGTCGTTCCCTTTGGCGTTCTCCTGAACGTCAGGCGGAGAGGGAAGTGGAATACCAGGCAATCTGTTCGTCACCCCAACCTTGATTCCGCTCACATTCGTCCCCCAACCGGCCGAAGGCTTCTTTGTAAGGAGGGAGGGCGCGAGCACGACGACAGCAAACAACACGGCGTGCAATGCTGCTGACGCTACGACGAACCGGCTCAAGTTGTCGTTAGCCATTACCATCGATTCTAACGTTTTTTCTCCAGCGGCTGAGTCACAATGACGATATTCCTGATACCTGCTGTGGTGAGTGCCTCGATGACCGCAGTGGACGTGCTCCATGCCACTTCACCATCCGCCTGGAGGTAAACACTATCGCCAGCATCCTTGAAATTCTCTTTCACGCGCGAAGCAAGCTCCTGAATTTTTACAGGAACGTCTTGAAGAAAGAGCGTCTCCTTCGCATCAATCGTGACGACCGGCAAGTTCTTGGAGAGTTCATTAACGACTTGAGTTCGCGGGACATTCACTTCAAGGCCGGATTGAATCACCGGCGCCGTTATCATGAATATTATCAATAAGACCAGGACCACGTCGATGAACGGGATCATGTTGATCTCCGCCAGCACGGTTTGAGTTTTGCCGTCGCGAGTCGTGATTGCCATGCTATTGGCCGTCCTCTGCCATGTTGAGCATTTCTGCCTGCAGATCGTCCATCTGCCCGCCGATATTCCTCAAACGATAGACGAACTGGTTATAGGCAACGACAGCAGGAATTGCCGCAAACAATCCAAACGCAGTGGCCAGGAGTGCATCCGCAATGCCGGGCCCCACCGCTTTTAGCGAGGCAGTCTCTGCGTTGGAAAGATCGAGAAACGACGTCAGAACACCAACGACGGTCCCGAACAGTCCCACAAACGGAGCGGCCGACGCCGTCGTTGCGAGAAAAGTCAGACGACTTTCGAGCGACGTCAACTGCGACGTTGCCGTGCGCTGCATGACACGCTCCAGCGCGTTCGTGTTGGGCCCCTTCTTTCCTGTCATAGGTGCGCCGCTGTTAAACACGGCGACAAGCGGCGTAAACCGGAGTGCTTCGACCGCAGTGCCGATCTCGGAAAGGCTTTTTCCTTTTCGGAAGATCCTCCAGAAGGTGTCTGACTCCGAGCGTACTTTCCTGAGAAGAAGAGCCTTTCCAAGAATGATTCCCCAGGACCAGACCGATAAAACAAGCAGAATCGCGAGGACGATTTTCGAAATCGTTCCAGTGTTCTGCAGCATGCTTACGAGACCAATTTCACTCTGACTAAGCATTGGATAAAACCGTGCCCCCTTGGTCGTTGAAAGATCTACTCCGATGCCTTATAACACGCGGTGTATGCTTCGATTCCTTCGAGTCCGTAACTTCGCTCTCATCGATCAGCTCGAGATTCATTTCGAAGATGCATTCAATCTCCTGTCCGGCGAAACGGGCGCCGGCAAATCGATAGTCGTCGATGCGCTCGGCCTGATTGCAGGTTCGAAGGCGTCGTCGGATACGATTCGAACCGGCGAATCGAGGGCGATCGTCGAAGCCATATTCGAAGCGGAGCTTGCGAGCGACCTGGAGCGTCTTGGACTTGACGCTGAAGGCCCCGAAGTCATCGTCCGCCGCGAGATCTCGAGCGACGGGCGCAATCGTGTGTTTATCAATAATCAACCCTCGACGGTTTCCGCTTTGAAGGAACTTGCCCCCGCTCTGTTGGACATTCATGGTCAACATGACCAACAAACCTTGATCGAGCCCTCGAGCCAGCTCGACCTCGTTGATGTGTTTGCCGGAGCAACCGAGCTCGCTGCCAGAGTCCAACAGCTGGACGAAGCCGTTCAAAAGGCGGAAGCGCAACTCGCCGATCTTGTTGCCGACAATGCGCGCAAGGTTGAACGTCTGGATCTTCTGCGCTTTCAGCGCGAGGAGATTCAAAGGGCGAACCCCAAGCCGGCAGAAACGGAAACTGCGCATCAACAACTTGCTGTTCTTTCTCATGCGACCAAACTTCTCGACGCTGCGATGCGGGGCTTTGAGCAACTCTACGAATCCGACACTTCTGTCAGTTCCATTGTGTCGCAAAACGAACGTGCCCTGCGCGACGCCGCCCAATATGACAATCGCCTGGAGCCCCTCGCTGCCCAGGCGGAGTCCGTACGGATTCAGATTCAGGACCTCGCCGCAGGCCTACGCGATTACGCGGCCCGCATCGAGGCCAATCCTCAGGAACTGGAACGCCTTCAAACCCGGCTTGCTGAACTCGAACGGCTCCATCGGAAATACGGTCCAGACCTGCTGGGACACCTTGAAAAGGTAAACGGGGAAATGGACAGCATGGGTCTCGCCGAAGCACAAAAAGACAAACTGCTTCAACACATTGCAAGCCTTCGCGAAGCCTACAACAAGGACGCGCAAACACTCAGCCGAAAACGGAGGGCCGCCTCCGGAAAACTGGAGGCGCAGGTCGTCAGGGAACTGAAATCCCTTGCAATGCCGAACGTCAGGTTCGAAGTGCAGTGGTCTGACGTCATCCCCGGCAGGGCTCGGGGCATTGACCGTGCCGATTTCATGATCTCCGCGAACCCCGGGGAAGACTTGAGTCCCCTGGAAAGAGTCGCCTCCGGAGGAGAACTCTCGCGAATTATGCTGGCCCTGCGCACGGTCCTCGTGGTGGATGAAGCCTCAAAAACGCTTGTTTTTGACGAGGTTGATGCCGGGGTAGGAGGTAAAGCGGCCGAGACGATCGGTCAAAAACTGCAGGAACTCGCACGCCGTTATCAGATCCTTTGCGTCACCCATCTCGCGCAAATCGCGGCATGCGCCGAGCACCACTATAGGATTGAAAAGCTTGTCGTTGACGGACGAACGGTGACTCGGGTGGAACCTCTGGACGGGGAATCCCGCGTCGATGAGTTGGTGCGGATGATGAGCGGATCCCGTGTCACCGACGCTGCACGCCAGCATATCCGCGAAATGCTCGCCAGTAGACGTTAAGCGCACCAAGTCATTCCCCGGTGTCATTCCCGGTTGCAATAACTGGTTCAACTCGATACATTGCTTGAATATAGCCTCAGGCCAGGAGGGTTTAAGTGGAAATTGAGATGAAGATCCGAGGGTTGATGATGGATCCTATGACCAATATGCCCGTGGTCATTCTCAAGGAAGCCTCAGGCAACAGTATCTTGCCGATCTGGGTCGGCGTCCACGAAGCAAACGCCATAGCTCTTGAAATCGAGCGCGTGGTCACGCCTCGGCCAATGACACACGATCTTCTGAAGAACGTTCTTCTGGGATTGCAGGCGCACGTGCAAAAAGTGGTGGTCACGGGAATCAAAGACGAGACTTTTTACGCTCTCATCTGGGTAGACCGGGAAGGAGAGCTGGTCTCCATCGATTCGCGTCCAAGTGATGCTTTCGCACTTGCACTGCGCATCGACTGTCCAATCTTCGTTGAGGATGCGGTATTGAAGGCTTCGAAGGCCAACACTACCGACGATACTTCCAAAGAAGAGAAACCGTGGCTCGAGAATCTCAACGACGAGGATTTTGGCAAGTACAAGATGTAAGGATCACTTGCTGTCTGGGGTGTAGCGCAGTCCCCTCAGATAGGCTTCGAGCTCCAACTTTTCCACATTCTTCCTGATGACAATTGAAAGCTCCGTCGCGGGATCGTCGATGATCGACGTGACTTCAGCCAGTCGCGCTTGAACGCGGGCGACTTCATCTTTCGACAATGGAATTGGCGGGGGAGCCTTGGCCGCCGCCGTGGCTGCCGCCGTTGCCGCTTCTACTGCTGCGCGCAATTTGCTGATCTCCTGAGCGGATTCATCTTTCAGTCGCTGCACTTCGGCGTTCAATTTGGTTCGCTCCATTTGGAGTTCGGACGCGGTGTTGCCCGCGTGCTGTAGTTCCTTGTGCAGACGGTCTCGCTCCACACCGGACTCGGAACTCAAACGATCGCGTTCCGCCTCAAACTCCGAGCGCAGCGTCTCCAGCGCAGCCTGCATTTCAGTCTGGAATCGCCCGGTAAGATCCTCCTGAACTTCGCGGCGGACCGCTTCGACATGTTGTGCCATCTCTGTTCGAATCGCTTCTTCCTTTTTCTGGACAGCGTCCACCAGTCGTTTTTGGAAGTCCACATCCACCGCTTTGACTTCATTGATCGTGCGGTCTAAAAGAGCAGCAAGTGTCGCGAGAGCTTCTACCATCCGATCGATGGGCTTCCCGGTCGACTGATGTTTCGCGGCGGTTTCCATAGGCGGCGGATTATAACAAGGGGACAAAAATTCAATGTTCAACCACGAAATCTGCCAGGATCTTCTCGGTGCCCTCTTCCCGAACCTCATAGGTCACTTTGAAAGGAGGCTGCGCCTGAATGCTCCCATCCAGCAGAAAGGTCCTCTTGGTTCCGGGACGAACTTCGTCGGAAAGAAGCAAGGTCAAGGGCATTTCCTTGCCCTGATTCATGATTGTCAGATGGTTTCCAAGGTAGGTGGCTGCAATTTCAGCGGGCTGCTGCGGTTCAATCCGAGCGATAAAGTCCACGGGGATGTCCTTTACGGACTTACCGCTGGTGTTTTCGAGAACTAGAGAAAAACTCTGTTGAAACAGATTCTCATTGGGAAGATCGAGCTTCCGATTCTGCGACAACGTCCACTTCAGGCCCGAGTAGTCAACTGGCGATGCGTGCGGACTGACGGCCCAGATCGCCACAACAAGAATGAGAAAAATGGCGTACGGAAAGGGAGTGCGCAGGCGCAGAGTCTTACTGACACGCTCCCATTGGGGGTTTTCGGCTCGTCCTGTCTTTTTGCCACACTTCGAACAGAAGACGCTGTCGTCAAGCAGGTGGGCACCGCAAAAACGGCAAAACATTACACCCAATCTCTCGGTTTAAAGAATTCCATGTTGCGCGCTTCAATCGAATCGGGCTCAGGCTTGTAGTCGTATACCCAGCGGGCCAACGGCGGAAGGCTCATCAGGATTGACTCGGTACGACCTCTGGTCTCCAGACCAAAGATTGTTCCGCGATCATAAAGGAGGTTGAATTCCACGTACCGTCCTCGCCGGTACAACTGAAATTGGCGCTGGCGATCGCCAAAAGAGTCATTCCGCCGTCTTTCTACAATCGGGAGATAAGCGTTGAGGAACGCATCTCCGACTGATGAAACGAACGCGAAGTTTCGTTCCCGATCTCCGTCGAGGTAATCAAAGAATATTCCTCCGACGCCTCGTGTCTCACCGCGGTGTTTCAGGAAGAAATACTCATCGCACCATTTTTTGAAACGTGGATAAAAATCGAGATCGTGGGCATCACACGCTGTCTTGATGGTTCGATGAAAGTGGATGGCATCTTCCTCTCGCGGATAGTAGGGAGTGAGATCCATTCCTCCGCCGAACCAGGCGGCGTCGCCTTTTTCGAGGTACCTGAAGTTCGCGTGGACTGTCGGAACCATAGGGCTGGCGGGATGAAGAACAAGCGAAACTCCCGTCGCAAAAAATGCGGTACCCGAACCACGGGGAATCTTCTGCGCAAATTCTTCAGGAAGATCGCCCGAAACCGATGAGAAATTCACGCCCGCCTTTTCGAATAACCCGCCGGATTCCATGACTCGTGTCCGGCCGCCGCCGCCACCTTCGCGAGACCATGTATCCTCCCGGAAACGGCTGCTGTCTGCGGCTTCAAGCCCGTGGCAAATCCGGTCCTGCAATCCCCTGAAGTAATCCTCTGTGCGTTGGCGCCACGTCATGGGCAGAGATTGTGGCACAATCTCCGCGTGCAAAACGAATTTGAAGCCAAACTTAAGGAATGGGTTGAAATACCGAGCGTCAGCGCAGCGCGCGAACACAAAGGGGATATCGAAAAGCTTGCTGATAACGCGGTCAGCTACATCCGAAGTTGCGGCGGAACGGCTGAAAAGATTGCAACCCCGGGGAATCCGGTTGTCGTTGGGCGATTCATGTATGGACAGGGTTGGCCCACGGTCACGGTCTACAACCACCTGGACGTTCAACCCGCGAACGAACCTCAATGGACCCGGCCGCCTTTCGTCTTTCATAGCGAAAACGGACACTATTACGGACGCGGAACGACCGACGACAAAGGGCCGGCGCTTACCGCGTTCTTTGGCGCGCGCCGTGCCTTTGAGAAGAAACTTCCGATCAATATTCAATTGATCTGGGAACTCGAGGAGGAAATCGGGAGTCCGAACTTCGAGCATTTCATGAAGGCGAACGCCAGCGGTCTTCAGACGGACTCTATTGTCGTGTCGGACACAATCTGGATCGCCAGGGGAAAACCTGCGGTGAGTTATGGCTTACGCGGCCTTGCCCCCTTTCGACTCGTACTGGAGACGGGAAGCAAAGATATTCATTCCGGAACGACGGGCGGTGCAGCCAGAAACCCCATTGGGGAGCTGTGTCAGGTGATCACTGAGTGCTATGACGCACGCACCGGCAAAGTCAAAATTCCAGGCTTTTATAGAGACGTCGCGAAACCAGGCCGGCAGGAAATGGCAGGCTTTCTATCGTCTGGATTCAATGTGAATCGTTTCAAGCAGGCGCATGAATTGAAGCGGATTCGCAACGGCTCCGCGGGCGAGATGATGCAGCGATTGTGGATACAGCCCACTTTCGAAGTTCATGGAATGGTCGGCGGCTACACCGGTGAAGGCGTCAAGACAGCGATTGCTCCCCGTGCGGAGGCAAAGCTCAGCATGCGTCTTGTTCCGAATCAGAACCCGGACAAGATGTTCTCTTTGGTTCGGAAGTTCGTGAAGGAACGCAATCCCGATGTGCAGGTTATTCCCGAATCCTTTCTTGCCCCGTTCCTCGGCCCGAGGCAAGGCCCTTATATCGACGCTGCAACGGATGCGATGCGTTTCGCATTTGGAAAGAAGCCTGCTCTTGTACGTGAGGGTGGATCGATCGGCGCGGTCGTCACCATGGAGAAATATCTGAAAGTGCCGATCGTATTTCTCGGTCTAAGTCTCCCGGAACATGGATATCACGCACCTAATGAAAATTACGACTGGGAGCAGGCGTCCGGGGGAATGCGGATGTTTGAACGATACTTTGAGAATTTGTCTCAAAGAAATCAGGGCGCCACGAGATCCCAATAGCTGCGAATGCGCCCGGCGCTTTCATCGCGCAGAAATTCCCGAATACTTTGAATCAGGGTTGTCGAACGATGGCCCGGGACGTTCAGCGGATGCGCTCCGCCCGCGCTCGAAAAATACGCGCGAATGAAGACCGCGTCCTCCGTCGTGGGAAGTCCGCGAACGTTGGCGAGATAGGAGCGCCACTGGCTATTTTCGAAAAGGTAGTATTCCACGTTCGACGTGTAGAACGTCGAGACCATCAGATCATTCTTCTGTAGAAAGTTCGCAACAGCCTTGAAAGCTTTTGGACCAGCAAAGTCTCCGACGATCGGGATAAGCCGATTTTCGGCCTCAAATCGTTTCATCCACTGAAACATTTCTTCGGTCGACAGATAACCTTGTTGCTGTCCTGAACGATCGGTTTGAAGAAGAAGGCTTTCAAAGGTGGGGTAGCTCGCTGCGTTATTACGTCCGATGCTGGAGAAGCGTAGATCGAGACCTTCCTCGTGAAGCGTGCCATAAACGTATTCGATTCTTTCCAGATCCTGACCGCTGAGTTTGAGCCCGTAGGTTTGGAGCAGGCGACCACGAATGGCGGAGAGATTGGTCCGGAAGCGCTCCTCGCTGGTTTTCCCGGCTCGAACCGCCCGAAGCAAATCGCGCAGCGACACCCGCGAATCTACTTTTGGCGCTTCGCGGGAAAACAGCATCCCAACGAACTCCGATCGGGTATTGGAAAGATCGAATAGCGCCTTGTAGAGCAAATGCTCCAGCATATTCTGCCGACGTATGTCCGTGATAATGGCCAGAGACGGTTGCGTATGCACGATATAGGAGAAATTTTGGTCTGGCCCGACCCCCATGTAGACAAATCCCGGCTTTACGTTACGGCGGAGGTCTGGAATCACGTGCTGGTAGGATGTCTCATTCGAGATGAAATTATCGGTGTCGAAGAACCCTTCGGGTTCTGAAAGGTCCGTGATGTACTGAGCAAACTGCGATCTCGAAATCTGGATATCTGCGGCCGCGGCAACGTGAAGATCAACGTTGCGTTGGAAGCGAATTGCCACCAGCAGGAGCACCAGCAAGGAACTGGTATACATCAGCTTGCGTGACATCAATTGACTATACGCTGAATTCCCATTTGGGAATTGTGAATTCAAGTTCTACAATGGCCGCAGATGAGAGCATCAAAGACATCGGCAGTCCAGATTCGTCCCGCGCGGCCGCAGGACGTTCAGCGCCTGTGCGAGTTCGCTGAAGAACTGCTCCATAAGTGGGATGCGCGCACCACAGCGCGTGATGCTCAACGTGTCTATGAACGCGTTTTAAAATCTCCTGAACTCGGCGTGATTCTTGTGGCGGAGACTGAAGGGACCCTCTGTGGCTTTACCTATGCCTGCCATGAGTGGCGGTCAGAGTACGGCGGCGAAACAATGGATCTTGTCGAACTGTTCGTCGAACACTCGTGGCGAAACCGGGGCGTAGGCAGATCTCTCCTGGACAGATTGATCGAACATGCGAAGAGCCGGGGAATCCGCCGCTTCACCTCGCAGGTCCATCCAGGCAACGCCGCGATCGAGCGCGCACTTGAAACCTGCGGCTTCGACCCAGAACGACGGACGCTCTGGGCTCTGCATCTTTAAGAAAGTTAACTGCGGGTATAGAGAATCCGCTTCGTGCCACCGTCGCAACTGCCGACGACCTTGTCTTTGTCCGTATCTTTGACATCTCCGGCTGCAACAATGGTTAACGTGTAGTTCTTAACGCCCTTCGCGTCCAGCTTGGCGGCGATTTCCTTCTTAAGTTCTTCGCAGTCCTTCCGCTGAGCAAAAGCGACACCCTGCGATACAGTCAGCGCCAACAAAAGAGCTAACACCCCTCGTTTCATACAGGCTTACACCTCATCTCAAATCAAAGACACCGGTACATGCAGGAACATACATCCGGTTCGTGTATTCCTTCAACATCCTGCTTGCCGAGAATCGGGGGACGATCGAACGTAACGATTCCTTTGCCATGCGAACCCAGCCATGCGGAATCCCTCCCTGGTCGCGGTCATAGTAGAGAGGAACAATCTGCTCCTCAAGCAGGCGGTACAGGGATTCCGCGTCCGTCGCATCATCCTGGCGCACATCAAGGCTATCGGGAACGTCACCAATAGCCCAGCCATTGTCTCCGTTGTGCCCCTCGTACCACCAGCCATCGAGGACGCTGACATTCAACACGCCGTTCATTCCGGCCTTTTGTCCGCTGGTGCCACATGCTTCCAGAGGGGGCCGGGGATTGTTCAGCCACACATCCACGCCCTGGGTAAAGAAGTGCGCGGTATGAATGTCATAGTTCTCGACGAAAGCAACGTGTCCGGCAAATCCGTTATCTGCCGCGATCGAGTAAATGTCATGAATCAGGCGCTTGCCGTAATCGTCCGCAGGATGGGCCTTTCCCGCGAAAACGATCTGTACGGGTTTCCAGAGATTCAGCAGGATCGCGCGGATACGCTCGATGTCGTGGAAGATGAGGCCCGCGCGCTTATAACCGGTGAAACGGCGCGCAAATCCGATCGTAAGGGCGTCCGGATCGAGCAGAGTTCCCATGGCGATCACCTGTCGCGGATCAACGCCGTCAATGGACCATCGATACCGCGCCCGCTCTCGGACGAATCCCAGCAGTTTACGTTTGAGCGCGAGATGGACGCTCCAGAATTCCTCGTCAGGTATGTCGAGAACCCGATTCCAGAAGGACACATCGTCATGCCGATCCACCCATTCGGGTCCGAGATGACGATCAAAGAGTTGCGCCAGGTCGGACGCAATCCACGTGGGCGCATGCACTCCATTGGTGACGTGAGTAATCGGAACTGAGTCTTCCTGATTCGGCCAGATGTTCTCCCACATTCTCCGTGTAACACGTTCGTGTAATTCGCTGACACCGTTTCTCCATCGTGACATACGGAGAGCGAGCACCGTCATATTGAAGGACCCCTCATAGGCGCCGAGATCCATGAATTCCTGCCGGGTGATTCCAAGCTCATCCCAGTACCCGTTGAAATGTCGGTCCATCATCTCGAAGGGGAAGGCGTCATGGCCTGCAGCCACCGGTGTATGTGTCGTGAATACCGTCGTGGATTGGATTGTCTCGGCGGCGTCCTTGAACTTATCGCCTTTCAAGACAAGCTCGCGGATGCGCTCGAGGATCATGAACGCCGTGTGACCTTCGTTGGCGTGAAAAACTGATGGCTGCACCCCGAGAGCGCGGAGAACACGGACGCCCCCAATGCCCAGAACCATTTCTTGTCGGACTCGGTGATCCTTGTCGCCGCCATAGAGACGTGCGGTGAGCTCCCGATCTGCTGGCGAGTTTTCCTCGACCTCCGTATCCATCAGAATCAGTGGCACAGTCCCCAGATTGACGCGCCAGACTTCCACAAACACATGGACATTCCCCATCTGAAGTTCGACAACAAAGCGTTGCTCTCCATCGCGAGATGCTGTTTCGATCGGCGCGTCACGCCGCTTCAACTCTTCATAGATGTCTTCCTGCCAGCCGTCGGCCCTCAGACGCTGGTGAAAGTAGCCCTGCGGGTAAGCAAAGCCCGTCCCGATTAGAGGAATTCCAAGGTCTGCCGACTCCTTGCAATGATCACCTGCAAGGATGCCGAGACCGCCCGAATAAATCGGCAGGGAAGTGTGAATTCCGAATTCCGCCGAAAAGTAAGCGATGGTCTTCCCGGCAAGCTCCGGGAATTGACGCTGAAACCAGCGGGACGAATGCCCGTTCCGAAACATCCTCTGGATGGTGGCTTCATATTCGCGCAGAAAGTCAGGATCTTCAGCAGCATGTTTCATGCGCGCGGCGCTGATTTCATTGAGCAGCTTTACAGGATTGTGGTGGGTGGCGCGCCAGAGGTCCGGGTCGAGCCGCTTGAACAGGAGGCGCGACCTGTTGTCCCAGCTCCATTCGAGGTTGTATGCCAAGTCCCCAAGTCTCGAAATGCGCTCGGGGAGATCCGGAAAATGTTTTTTCTGCATTAGATCAGGAGCGTCGTTGCTCCCGTACGCACTTCTCAAAGCACTCGGTGAAATAGTCGATCTCTTCGTCGGTGAGATGCCCTACATGACCGATTCGGAACGTCGTTTTCTTGATTAGTCCCTGTCCTTCGCCAATCTGAATGCCGAACTCTGCATCGAGCCGGCGAATCAGCCCTTCGATATCGAAACCGCCGGGCGGAATCACGCCCGTAATACCATTGCCCGGCCGCCTGGCATAGATTTCCATCTCTGACTTGCGAACGAGTGCGCGAACACGATCGGCCACCGCGGCACGCCTGGCAAAAATTTTCTCCTTACCCTGACCGTGAATAAAATCGAGCGCTGCTTCGAGCTGAAACAACAGCGAAAGCGCGGGGGTGAAGGGGACTGCGGCCTTATATTTGGTCCAATCCCAGTAGAAGCGAGGTGTTCTGGATACCTTCTGCTTCTCCCAGGCGCGAGGCCCGATAGCTACCACTCCCAGTCCTGGAGGCAGCATCAGTCCCTTCTGAGATCCGACTACCACAGCGTCGACACTCCAGGAATCCATTTCCATCGGGGAGACAGCCAGCCCGGATACCGCGTCCGCGACAAGGATCCTGCCCTGGCCCCGAACGAGTTTGCCGATTCTTTCGAGTTCGATCAGCACGCCTGTCGAACTCTCGCTCCAAGTGATAAAGACAACGTTCGCCTTCGGCCACTTCTCCAGAGCCTTTTCCATGTCTTCCGGCGATGCTCCGTGTCTCCAATCTACATCGGCAACACGTACCGTAAGGCCGTATCCATCGGCAATGTGCTTCCACCTTTCGGAAAACGTTCCGCCAACGACGACCAGAATCTCGTCGCCGGGAGAGGTGAGATTTGCAATGGCAGACTCCATTGCCCCAGTGCCGGAAGCAGCAAGGAATATGACGTCGGACTGAGTGCCAAGCAACGGACGACATCCCGCTTCCAACTTCCCCAACAGGTCCAGCATGGGAACAGAGCGGTGAGAGAACAGGGGCCGGTCTCCCGCAACGCGGATGTGATCCGGAACCTGCATGGGTCCGGGTAGGAACAAAAGGGGCTTTCTAATCAAACTCGAAACCTCCAAATAAAGACAAAAGATGATAGCAGACCCCGTATTAGCATTAGCGGAAGTCTGCAGTTTATTGAGCAGACGGTAAGCGAAGATGCTTACAATGCGCGTTTGACTTGACAAAAATCCCAGGGTGCCCAAACTACGGCACTTAGTTTTGTGGCAGGTTTTTGACGCGACCCAGAAAGGAATCTGTATGCATAGACGGTCTTTGCGGAGCGGCTCAATAGCGCTCCTCCTCTTCCTGCAAGGCATTATTGGCCCCGCTCAGGCCCAGCAAGGCAGAAAGTGGCAGCACCTTCTCATCGAAACCCGGAAGCCCTACGACAGCGTCGTCCGTGCTGTCGAATCTAACGGCGGGCGCGTCACCAGGCAGTTCGAGTATATCGATGCAATTGCCGCTGAAGTGCCGGAAGAAACGGTGGACAGTACCTGGAAACTGCCGGGAGTCCAGGGGATCATTGAGGACGTCACAATTCAAGGGCCAGCGAGCATTAATCCGATACGCACACATTCAACTGGACATTCACAAGGAGCCGCGATAACGAGCGGCCCGACGAGCCGGCGGAAACGCATTCTTTCAAAAGAAGTGAGAGGCTTGGCGGCCATTCAACCCCAGGTCTATTCGATCAATAACGCCGGGACGAGGATCGAGAGCTTACACGCCATGGGACTCACCGGCGACGGGGTTATCGTTGCCGTAATCGACTCCGGAATGCGCAACGGATTCGACCTTGCCGCAGACGCCGTGATCGGAGGTGCGGATTTCTTCGATGACGGTGCAGCAGGGCCGGCTGGCGACAGTCAGGCCGATTGGAAGAAGGCAGGAAATGATGGCCACGGTACCTTCGCGGCGGGATTGATCGCGGGTAAAACATCCTTTCTGGTGAATGGCGTGATGCAAAGCGCGCTCGAGCGGTACGCTCCCGGCGCAATTGTCAACGGAGAACTCCCCCTGATTGGAACAGCTCCGGACGCCAAGATTTATGCGGTGCGAGTCTATCAGGATCCATTCGTCGGCGCGCCGCTCTCCACCGTTATTGCGGCCATGGAGCATGTTATACAGCAACGTCAATTGTACGAGAGTACTCACGGAAAGAAGGGGCTGAAGATCCAGGTCGCTAATTTGAGTCTGGGATTTTCGACGCTCGCCGCCGGTCAATCGCAGTTGGACGTGTTACTCGACAGGATGCTTGATGCCGGAATTGTGCCTGTAGTCTCAGCCGGAAACGTTGGGCCGTCTGCAATCACAATCTCAAGCCCGGGAACTTCGCGGAGCGGAGTTACAGTTGGGGGAACGGGTCCGGCAGCCAATGAACGCATCCTGTTTGAGGTGCAGTACGCAACGCAACATCCTGAGCAGTACTATCCGGGAATCGGGCGAGATCTCCGGCCGTTCGACGGCACAGAGATCGGATGGTTCAGTTCGAGGGGGCCCAACGCTGACGGCCGTCTTGATCCGGATATTGTCGCCACCGGCGTAGGGAACATCAGCCAGGGTTACTGCCCCGACCAGATCGAGGTCGTGGACGCATGTTTCAATAGCCTGTCCATCGGAAGTGGAACCTCATTCAGCGCGCCAATCGTTTCGGGTATCGCTGCGGTATTGGTGGGCGCGTTTCCGAATGCAACTCCCAGGCAGATTCGAAATGCCATGATTGCTTCAGGTAACCCGGCGAAGATTGAACCGTATTTCGACGCCGTCGATCGTGGTCGTGGTCTTGTCGATGCCTACGCAGCCTACTTTTTGCTCGCCTCGGGCACCGTTCCTGATCCTCGTCCATCCACCCCTCCATGGGACTCGCTGGTTGAAGACAACCTGGAACAGAATCCGGGACTGACGGTGAAATCAGGCACCGTGACCGAAGTAATGACGGGACTCAAGCCGGGCGACCGGGCAGAGATTTTATACGCCGTGCCCCCAGACACGGACCGCGTCATCGTCCGCATCCTTAACGTCGAGATGGCGGGGCCTCAAAATCCCTTTTTGGGTGCCGATCGCCTGTTCCTCTACGTCCACAGCGCCAAGACCTCCCGAGCGCAGGGAAACTATCTCGTCGAAGGAGAATTGCTTGCCGGCGGGGAGCCGGAAAGAGTGTTTGAGCTGAGCAATCCCGATACCGGTGTCATGCGCATAACACTCAATCCGGATACTCTGAATGGAGGGCTAGTCACGGCCACGGTACGACTACAGACAATTCCTCGCTCCGTTTCCAGTACAAGAGTCATCGACGGCACAATCAGTAACGATGGCGAAAACAAGATCAAGACCTACACCCACAATGTTGCTATAACAACCAAAAAACTGGAGTTCGTCCTGACCTGGGATCACGACTGGGCTCACTACCCAACAAGCGATGTGGATCTTATCGTGTGCGACCCCGGCATTCCCGTTGCGGACTGCAGGACTTTGGGAAACAAGCAGGCAGCCACCCTCGCAAGCCCCGAGCGCGTTAGCATTGATCTACCCGCTGCAGGGAATTGGACCCTGCTCGTAAGCGGCTTCAGTGTGCCGACACTGACAGGTACAGATAACTTCAGAATAAGGATTAAGGAAACTCCGTAGCCGTAAGACCTGACGCGTCTCAGAAGCCTTCCGCGAAAGCCCGGGCGATCTGCGGGGCGTCAGGGTTGTCCTTGTGCTTGATGAACGCAAAAACTTCAGTCCCGGACTCCGCCCAGTTTCTCCATCGCAATCGCCATTCCTCGCGCTCCTGATCCGAATAGCGTTGGCGCCGAAGACGAACATAGACGACGTCTGTCGTTATCTCCAGAGGCGTGCATCCTTCATCGCTGTCATGGATGCACAGAATCGAGCGGTGCCGCCTTAAAAGGTCGTACACCCCCGGCGTGAACCAGGATGGATGCCGAAACTCAAAGCTGTGGCGAATGTTTCCTGGCAAAACCTCAAGAAAAGCCTCAAGTTTCTCAACGTCACATCTGTAAAAGGGAGGCAGCTGAAAGGCGACCATCCCGAGGCGTTCACCGAGCAAGGGGACCATCGACACCAAATAATTCAATGCCTCTGAGGGGACCTTCAGCCTTTGTCGGTGAGTGATTTGCTGGCTGGCCTTTATGGCGAAGCGAAAGTGGTCGGGCGTTGATTCCCGCCAGGCCTCAAGAGCTTTCGCGGTGGGCATTCGGTAAAATGTGGAATCGATTTCCACCGCTGGAAACTGGGTGGCGTAAAACGGCAGCATCTGCTTATCCGGTAGATTGCCGGGGTAGAACTCTCCCTTCCACTCCCTGTAGCTGAAGCCAGAGGTTCCTACGAATACCCTTGCCACATCACGCATTATGCGGCCAGCTGCTGCGCGGGGACAACAAAGCCGTCGCCTATAGGGCATAAGTCATTGTTTAATCATTCAGATAAAATCTAGATAGGGAAGTACTACTGAAAGTAAGAAGCTAAAGGAGGACTCGGAAACGCCCGACACTCAAGGATTCCAGCGATTTCTGGTAATTAAACCGAATAAAATGGGCCGAAATACGCAGCACGGCTTGCGTTTTTCAACAGTGGCTTGGATTTCGACCGGCTACTCAAGTGGGTGTCTGACTTGAGCTTAGGGGCCAGAGACTCGGTTCCCGCGATTTTTCCACAGGGATTTCCACAGGAAAGCTTGTGACTATCCGATTCAGACCTGACAAACCGGAACAAACTCGGAGTGGCGAATACCGGGCGAAGGAAGGCGCAAGGGCATATCTGGTGTCGGCCAGTGGCTGCGATCTTCGTAGACAAAGAGCTGGTAGGCTGGCTCAAACTGGTCCGAAGTAAACACCTTCACGTCTGAAAAAACCTGCCTATACCGATCGTAGTAATCCAGGCCGGGAGCGCGCACATGACCAAACTCTGCGGGGTTCGGCTCGGTATATTCGATCGTTCTTTCGCCCACAATCGGCACCGGAAGAATTGCGATGCCGTTTGGCCGGAGAATGCGGCGCATCTCGCGGATGGCAGCCATGTCGTCTCTAATATGCTCCAAGATATGAGAAGCAAAGACGAGATCGTAAGAAGCGCTGGGAAACGGAAGCCGGGTAAGGTCGACATGGTGATCGACGCGCGGCATCTCCAAGTCTGCGGTCGTATAGCTCCGGAAAGTCTTGCGGAATTGCTTTATCAGGAAAGGCTCGGGCGCAAAATGGATGACGTCCATTCGTGAGAAATCTCTCGACTGCTCGAGTGCGGCCAACGTCAGCCACTGAAGGCGATGTCTCTCGTAGCTGCTGCATCTGGGGCACTCGGCGCTCTCCCGAGTTCCTGTACTGGCATGGCGATCAATAAACGGTCCGGAGTAGCCGCACAGGGGGCACCGGAATCTGCTTTTTTTTCGATAGTACGCCTTGAAAGCAAGCGACCTCCCGAAAAAGAAAGTGGAACGTAGGAATAGATACACGGGGATCATTCTGAAATGCCAGGGAGCTCACTGTCAATCGTTGGCGAAAGCGCGAGACTAAACAACATAATACATCTTATGCGACATTGAATAGCCACCTAAGTGTCGTTCTTCGGCCGAGAAAGGCGCTTAGCTGTATTTTTTAGAGGAATCCTCAATCTTCCCTCTAGATGTTCTCTTCTACAGGACGAAACGCCGGCATCAATGCCCAGGTCGTGCGGTGCCCTGCATATTCGCGTACCTGGAATCGCCTGTTAATGGCGGCAATTGCTCCCCGGCTGCATCCTGTGCGCTGTGCTATGTCCAACAAAGACATGTCAGTTGAAGCCAGCAGATTCACAATCCTGCGGATCTCAGAGTCTTGTAAAGCGCATCCTTGCTTTGCCACGAATAGCCTCCTGCTACCAGGGTTCTTCCTGAGGTCCTGGGCAGGCACCATCCTACGTTCAAGTGATGTCCTAATGAATGGCACGCAAGTATGGGAAATCAAATTCTGGAGTCTCGAGAGAAACCTACTTCTAATTTTCGAGGCCGTAATAGCAGCTTACAACCTCTGAGATAGTATTAATCCCCGTGTAACCTAAAGAATTCATTAGAGTAATATGATTAGACATTCCAGAACGACAACAGGTGTCGGCAGGCCATACAAATCGGCTCAGGATGTCGCGAAATCAAGCTAGCAATGGACGAACCTTTAATTTATGTAGAATGAATGATTTGCCCGAGGAATATGACGTTTATCCCAAAGGCATAGCAATTGCCAAAGATCGCATTGAGTGACAGGGGGTTTGGCCCTATCCCCTTGGGGGAGCAAGGAGCCTGACACACGATGAGACTGAGATTGATGACTATTTTAGAGATTGATGTCGCTTTTGTAGATGAACCGATGGTGTTCAGTGCGGAAGGATGGGTGTCGGCATGTGAACACTGCACTGAAACCGCAGCGATTCCATTCGATTATTTGCTCGATGCACTGACAGGATGCGATCCCCGACTCACCGAATATTTGATGTCGCGTATTGCTCAATGCCCTCGTTGCGGGGGCGAGATCAACGAAAAAACCCTCGTCGTTACGGACTGAGTTGGCTTCTGTTTAGACTGCGTCTGAGCTGGACGAGCCCCCCACATCTTCCAACAATTCGCCCACCCTATTCGGAGTTCCTATCCTATGTGTCGATAGAGGAAAGTGCCTAGTATGCGAAGCATCGATATTGGCAGACGTTGCATCACCTTCTGTGAGAGAGAACTTGAGGTCCTTGCCTCCTGAGCATTGTTTCTGACGGGCCTCTTAACGAGTCCCATCCGATAGTACGCCAGCCGAACTTCTTTTCCGCCCCACCCTCTCTTAAACTGTAATAGACCCTCGTCACTTCTCTCACTGCGGCCTAGCGAGAGTCGAGAAATGCGGTCTTTCTGGAGGCGGCAAATGCTTTCCCACATTACTAGATTGTTTGCTCTCAGGTGTTGAAACTTCGGATCCGATGCTCCGAATTTATAAACGGCGTGAGATCCAAAGCGAAGGAAAACAGATCCGGATATCCATCTGTTCTCAAAACGGGCCAACGATATGAATCCGAATTCTGGCTTTATAAGGTGCTCGTGAATTAGATGAAAGAAACGACGCGGCTGCGGCGGCAATCCATGCCGACGACGGGTGCGGCAATGAAGCGAATAGAAGATATCCATCGCATCGAGCGAGTATAAGTGTTGGACCTTTACGCCTTCCCTATCGGCTTTTTGAATGTTCCGCCGCGTGGAGTCCCGGAGCTTGCGAAGCTGTAACTCTTCGCTGGATTCCAACTCAAGATCGTGGGTAACAAAGTGCCCTGTTTCTACCCACATTCCTTCCGGCGTACCACCTCGCAGTTCCAAATAATCCCATCGATGAGATTTGCCCAGCTCGAGGATAGGCGGAAGTAGATCGTGAACCATGACGCCGTCCGTGATCAGCGGAGCGCATTCATCCGAAAATGGAAGGCATACACCTCGTTGGCCGGTCCAGACGCTGCGCACTTCCATGATTGGCAACATTCCTACAACACTCTCTCCCTCCTTGAAGAGAGCGTAATGAGGCCGATATCCGTAAGCCTCCGCCAGGACGCGTGCCCATTGCGCGGTGTGGAAAACAGTCGCAGCGCGATAGCCGAGGAGTGCCTTATTCCATTCTGGCTCGGTCAGAGGATTGATGAATTCGTGACGCATGCTTCAATGGACGCTTCATTTCAGGCAACACTACAGCCGATGCGCGATCGTTTCAACAAATGTTGCTGGGGCGTCTGTCAATCACCTTAATTTCCTATCGGACCGTTTCAACGCTTCGGCTTACCTTAACAACATCGTGGTTGATTCAAAAAGAGCTCGCCGATATAACAGAACCTTGATGTCAGTCTTCAAGGGACGAGTAACGGCGAATTCGTATCGTGTGGCACAGTTGATATCGGTCGATCTAATCCGGTGGAACTGCCGGGGTACTCGCGTCTTTGTTATTGGAGGTCTATAGATCTTAAGCATGGAAACCCTACGTTTTGTCGACACTTGGGCTGAAGATTGCAGCATTATGGAGAAATACATCCGTAGCCAGGCGCGTAAGGACGCAACCTTGCAAATTCTCGAGGCTGGTTGCGGGGGAAATTGGCCCATTAACCTTGAGGGCATCCGATTCAGGTTAACTGGAGTCGACCTCAGCGAGAAGTTGCTTAAGCTACGAAGGACCAAGCTCAATGACCTTCATGAATCCATTGTTGGAGACCTCCGACACGTAGAACTCCAACCAAACCGCTTTGACGTTATCTACAACTCCTATGTGCTCGAACACATTCCCGACGCGAATCGCGTTCTTGACAACTTCAACAGATGGTTGAAGCCTGGCGGGATCGTCATTCTGAGAATTCCAGATCGAAATTCTGTTTGGGGTTTTGTGACGCGGTTCACACCGCACTGGTTTCATCAGTTTCATCACAAATATATTCGAGGAATTCGAAATCCGGACGAGGTCGGGTTTACTCCCTTTCCAACGGTTCACGACCGAGTGGTCTCCAGGGAAGGTATTCACGAATTTTGCAGGAAGAACCAATTTGCCATCAAGGAAGAGCACGGACATACGTTTTACCTTACGGGTCTCGGCAACGTAGGGACACTGGTATATGTGTTCGTTCGTTGTATGAACATACTTTCTCTGGGCAAGCTTGCCTGGAGACACAACGATCTCACATATGTACTTGAAAAGGTCGGAGTAAGCGACGCGCAGTAAATCCGTTGCAAAAAGACGAAGGAGCTGGAGAGTTAAGGTGGGCGAGAGACTTTCTCTTAGGCCTGGCGAGTTGGCGTTCCGAGAAGTCGACAGTAGACTTGCACAATATCGGACGCAGCGCGACTCCAGGAGTAGTTTTCCGAAGCAAATGCGCGGATTTGTTTACGGCGAGCAGGCAACTCGCGACACAGATCGCTCTCAAAGAACCGTTGAATTGCGCGAGCGAGATCTGTCGGGTCCTGCGGGCGAAAAATGAAGCCAGTCTTTCCCTCGACGATACTCTCTTTAAAGGCGCCGACATCGGCGGCCAGCACAGGCAAACCGAAGTTATAGGCTAAAAACATAACTCCGCTTTGAAAAATGTGGGTGTAGGAGAGCACAAGGGCGTCGGCGGCCTTGAAATAGATTTCTGTTTCCTCATCGGGAATATACTCAATACGCGTGGTAACGATTGACCCCACGCCGAACTGCGAGATTGACTGCTGCACTTTTCTCCAGTACTCGTCCGCGTCTTTTTTTAGTCCGCCAGCGATGAGTAGTCGATAGCGAACGCCGTCCCGCGGAAGGTAGGTCAATGCCTCGACGATGTATTCCAACCCCTTGTATGGCGCAATCGCGCCATACGCGAGCAATACGCATTCATCAGGCGTAAGGCCAAGCCGTTCTCGTGCCGTTGCCGTATCGATCGCCGTGTCTGGAACCGTGTTGTTCATCGGAAATGGAATGACGTGGATCTTCTCCGCGGGTACTTGAAACCCTTTCTCCAGTTCTTCCTTCATCCGTCCCGTGTGCACAAAGACGTCATCAACCAATCTGTACTGAGCTCGCAGTGTCAGACGGTTCATTAAAGAGTCGGTGCCGTCCCGCTCGCCAATGTTTACGTTGTGGGCTGTATAGACGATCTTCCGCCCGCACAGCCGGTAGAAAAGCAGCAGGACCGTTCGATCGAACCATTCGAATTTGTTATTCCAGAGAATATGAAACACGGTCGGGCGCGCTTTGATTGCGTATGTGAGCAGCTTCCCGTAGTACCGGAAAATACGAACAATTTTCTCTGGCAATGGCGCGTGCTCGGCCTGGTCGCCCCGCAAATTGCGATATGTCACCAGTGGATTGTTGTGAAGGAAAGGGCTGTCGACGAAATTACTGCCCAGGACTTCAAACGAAATCCCTTTGTCAATGAGAGCAGCCGAGAGTCCCAGCGCGTAAGGCCTGTCCTTACCCGCAGTGAGCAGGGCAACATTCGGCAACCGCGATTCTTTGGATCCTGAAGTCTCTGCCATCGCTCGAGTCGCGAGGCCTGACCCGCTGAGATCCTCCCTCATACCGTTCTAGACTGGGAATGCTCCAGCGCCGTCATGGTCGCGCTGAGCACGTCTTCAAAGGCAATTGACGTCGTTGCGCGTGGATCGAACTCGCGTTTGTAAAAAAATTCGTCCAGTAATGGGGAGACTAGCTTTGTCAGAATGCCATAGTCATGGATTTCCCAGGGACTCGTGCAGTTAAAGATGCCGACACAAGGAATGTCGCTTCCAAGGGCAAGATGCATGGGCAAGCTGTCGCCGCTGACGAGACAACGGTGTCCGCGAACGTCGGCAAGGTGATCCAGCAGTGTTGGGCGTTTTGGCAAGACATTCACTTTCAGACCCCGTCTCTCGAGGTCGGCCTTCAGCCGATCATAATGTGCCCACTTCTTCATCGGCCAGACCGGACCTGCCTCCGGCGCTATCGCGACATCGCCTTGCAAGGGGGATACCGGCGTCGGTGGCAAGAGATATTTTTGAGAAGCGAAATTCCACCCGAGTGCGGAAAAGATAATGTCCTGGTAAGAACGTCGATTCTGCAACTTCAGTGCGTCCGCTTTTGCTCTGCCATGAACGCTGATCAAACTCATTTCAAACCATTCGCTCGCATCGGCGGTATAGGCCATAGTTCCCTGCTCGCTCAGATATGCTCCGAAATGACGCCGCGATCGAACGGTGTCGAGAATCCCGGCAGTTTGAGGATCGTCTTCGAGATTGATCGTAAGTTCGAACGTCTCACCAGAGACAGCGAGACGATCATCCCAAAGAACCACTCGCAGGTTCCTGAACGCACCCTCAAGCCCAGTCAGAAGAGTTTCGTTGGGCCGCGCAGTGACCCAGGTAACTGGCCCCTGAAGGTGATGAAGCAACGTGGTCGTGCGTACGACGTCACCGGTTGCGCCTAGCTTCACAATGAGAGAGCTCATGCTGCGGGTAAGGAGTAAGCGGAAACTGCCCCTCCGGCGTCGGAGGGGCAAGCCTATCGAACTTGGTTACCAGCTAGTGCGCAACACCCAGACCTGACGCCGTCTGGGGCACGCCATCCTTGGAGACAAACAACATATCTCCGGTGCCGGCCTCGCCCGACTGACCGAAGAGAACAATCTGCGTATCGTACCCAGCGCCAGCAGCAATCAGAGGGAATGCGAGTCCTGCCAAAGGCGCGGTAGCTGTTTCACTCTGTGGCGGTGTTGAGGCAAATATAAAGTCACCTGAAGAATTTGACATGCACCGGAATCCGGTAAATCCGATCGGAGCCGACGAGCTGACTCGCAACAGTCCTTTGAATCCGCTCGCCAGACCTGGGAACATGTCCACTATAAATTGAGCAATCTGGCCATTCGGGGGCAACGTAATGGAAGTCGATGTAACAGGGGTGCCATCGAGCTTCGTCAACGTAAGATTCAATGTGTTGGGACTATCCGATGAATTTACGATCGCCACGCTGCTACTTACCCACGACGGATCTGCTGAAGTTTCGACGTACATCCGGTATGCGGTTCCCGTGGGTTGAGCCGCAACACTCGCCTGGCTAACCGTGCCTGTAGCGTTTCGAGAGGTAATAAGGGCCACCGCATCCGGAACACCGCCTGCAGAAAGAGCGCCGGTGGATGTGACACGGATCGAACCGGTATTCATTTCCGGATTCGCGCCAGCAGTCATCAGCCGCGCGATTGAATGCGGTGGCAGCGAATAATTAAAGCTTGAGGCTGTCACGCCGTTTACGGACATGTCAACCGCGGTAGCAGGAACGCCAGGCGAGCCATGTCCCCAGAACTGGACCTTTCCAACCTGCAATGCCGAAGTATTGTTCGTGAGAATGACCTCTGTGACCCACCCGCCTCCATCGACAAATGCTGGCACGAAAGAACTGATTCCTTGGCTATTCCCTTGAGCGATTGGCAAGGACTGAAGAAGGAACTCGCCGCTCCGGCGCGTCAAACTACGCGTGCCAATGGCACTGATTGGCTCAGATGACGCGAATGTGAATGTTCCGGAGAACGCTGGAGGCCCATTGAAGGGGCTCTCATCGAGGAAACCGGAAATCTGGTGATTGGCAAGGAGCATGTACGTGCCACTCTTGATTTCAATGCCGTTTGCGTCGGTGAAGAAGAACGAAAGCTCTGCGTCCTGTGTGGAAGGATTAGCGAGCGCTATCCCTGTTCTTACTGCTTCCGACGTTTGCGTCGCGGCGCTCAGATCCGCATAGAGGCTTCCTGCCCGAAGGCCACCCGACAGAGGTAGACCTGCTGTCGAAATCACTCCCCTGCTACCCGTAGTTCGGACGATGGCCAGCCCAGCAGGCGACGCTGTGCCCTGTCCGGCAGTTACCTGAAGCTGGTTGACGGTCAGAGACGAACCTTGACTCGATACCGTTGAGAACGACACGCCTCCGTTTGCGACGTAGGCATAAGCCTCCCCAAGATTCCCTGCGGTTCCGTAAACTGCTTTGTTGCCAGCCGCATCGGCGACAATCACGGTGAAGAAATGCTGAACAGCGCTATTGATTCCCTTCACCTGGAATGACGCCAGATCGGCGGAATAAGGCAGAAGCACATTGCCATTCGTTTCCGCCTGCGCGACGGTATTGATGTTTTTCGCGGAAGATTCGACGACCTGGTACTTCAACGATGTTTTGGGCGAACTGTCGTCCGTCGCGGTCGTCCAGCGGAGCGTCAATCCACTCTGACTGATGCCTGAGATTGCAATCAGACCCGCAGAACCGGGGGTTGGGGCAGTCGTGTCGTTCGAAGCCGATCCCGGAGCTAATTGTATGGAGGGATCATCGCTCTTCCACCCAGGTCCTCGGCCGTTTGAATTCAGTTGAGTGAACTTTCGGCCACTCGTGGACTCCATCTTGGCGGCATAGATTGCCTTGTTGTTGGCCTCATCCTTGACGATCACATTCAAATAGTAGTCGGTGCCTGAACTGAGGGCACTCGCCGTGGCCGTTGTAAGATCGGCCGTATACGGTTTTATGATCATGCCATTGGCTTCGGCAGCTGCCACGGTGTTGATCGTGTTACTGGTCGACAACCGAACTTCGTATTGAAGCGCAGGCTGTGATGAAACATTGTCGGTGGCTTTCGTCCAGGTCATGGTCACTGACGACGACGTGGCACTAGACGTCATTCGGCCGAAGTTGCCCGGCACAGGCGGAGTCCGGTCAGGGGCTATAGTCACACTTGCGGTTTGGTATGGGCTTTTGTTTCCTGCAGTGTCCTTAACGATGACATTGAAATAATAGGTGGTGCCTACGCTCAACCCCGTGACCACGGCCGACCCCGAATCCGGAGTGTAACCTTGTACAACGGTACCATTGGCCTCTGCCCTGGCGACCGTATCGATATTGTTAGCGAGGGATCGTCTCACTTCATAGAGCAACTGTGCCTGCGTACTGGCATTGTCTGTAGCCCTGATCCAACTTAATGTCGTTTCATTCGGCCCAATGATTGAGGAGATCACTCCGCTATTTCCTGGAGCCGGGACAGCCATATCTACAAATGCGGTCGTTGTCACACTCTTGGGTACGTATGCCGCTCTGTTTCCCGAAGCATCCTTGACGATCACATTGAAAAAGTAAGTTGTCTCCGGCGTCAGGCCCGTCATGAGAGCAGATGAAATGTTCTGGCTATAGGGCTGCACGATGGAACCATAAGCTTCAGCACGCAATACCGTGTCGATGTTATTGGTCGTGGATCGTCGTACCTCGTACATTAACTGCGATTGAGAGCTGACGTCATCCGTCGCCTTTGCCCAAGTTAGCGTTGCTCCCGCAGACCCGAGGTTGGAGGTGATGATCGTTCCACTGCTGCCGGGCGTCGGCGCAACCCCATCAGGAATGGCTGCCGTTGCGCTCGTCGGCGCGTAAATCGACTTATTGCCCGCCTGGTCCATCACGATGACGTTAAAGAAATACGTCGCTCCCGCAGTTAACCCCTGAATCACCGCGGAATTGATATCTGCGGCGTAAGGCACGACAATGGCGCCGTAGGATTCCGCTTTAGCGACCGTGTCGATGTCATTGTTCGTCGAAAGGCGGACTTCATACTGCAGAGCAGGCTGGAGAGTTTGGTCATCCGTTGCTTTGGCCCAGCTGATGCTCGCGCTGTTGCCCGCAACGTTAGAGGCCAGAAGGCCGCCGTTGCCAGGGGTCGGTGCGGTCAAATCGCCGACCGCAGCCGCTACGGAACCCGAAACCAGGGGATGCGGATAGGTGTAGGGAGTGTAGAAGGACGTCCAGGTATTTGTTGCCGTGCACTTGTAAAGTGTATTGGTATCGTTTGCCCAATACGCAACGCCTGCAGCACACGTACCAGGACGTGCGGCGAGCGTTCCTTTCCCGACGCCACTGGCTCCATTGAAATTCGGCGTGTCCATGTAGTAATCGCGGTTCGCTAGCAGAACGTTCCCTTCATAGACGGCCATCTTTTGGCCGCCACCGGCTGTCGTCCACACGTTGTCCCACTCGTAGATGGGTTCAAGTTTCTGCCTCGGGTTTACACACGCCTGGGAAATGGCGCAACCGGTCGCCATGTTCTTGACATCGGGAAATTGCCCGGAAAGAAGATCGCCTTGTCCCCTTCCAGGCTGATCCATCGGCGCCCCGGCTTGATCAAAAACCGATGGGTATTGTCCCCAACCGTTTGGCACCGGCTGTTGAGTGTAGGTTTTGGTATCAATCCGCATCGAATGCAGCGTGATGAAGTTCGAATAACCTGAGGGCGCTGAATTTCCCCAAACCACTCCGGTACCGCTACTCAGAAAGAACAGATTAAAGTTCGTTACGGATGCAGTGAATGTATTTTTGTAGACCTCAAAAGCGCGCGTGCCGCGAGAGCGCCCGCTTCCTCCGGTAGGGTGCGTTTGCAGACCGGCATTCAAGATCTTGTTGTATCGAATCACAAACCGCGAACCCTGATAGGAGTCGTCAACCGCGCCATATCCGTTTGGAGCGTTGAAAACGTTGTCCTCTACAAAGATGAACCGGTTTGAACCAAGCGTTGTCGCGTCCGCCCAGGAACCATCGCCTTCGCCGCCTCCACCCCAGTTACCCGCGTAAAAACGGACGCCGGTTCCAGAATACAGGTCAAACACATTGTGATCGATGACACCATACATCTGCCCCGCAACGAGGAGTGCGGTGTGGACTATGCTGTCGAAGTGCAGGTGATCGAGGCGCATCTGTTGCGTAGCTCCGCTGATGCGCACACTTCCGTTGTAGCTGTAAGTGGAAGAGTTGCCGCTACCCCTAAACGTGATTCCAGTCATCCGAAATTTCTCGGTACCGCTGATAGTGATGTTTAAGAGCGGCGCGTCGTAACCGGACCGGCTGATATCATCAATGATCACCGTGGCGTCATTGTTGCCATAGGTGGATGGACTTCCAGCTCCCTGCAGGGTGACATTGGGCGGTGCAGTCCAGGTTACTCCAGTGGCCCAGTGGCAGGTTCCTGCGGGAATCGAGACCGTGTCTCCGGCCGCTGCGCGGTTCAACGCCACCTGCACATCCGCCGAACTGCATGACGCCGCGCTCACAGTCGCAGCCACGGCGCCTGCCGGCGTCAGTGCCGCCAGGACAAACATGCATGCAGTGAATTTTGAGAATCCGAGTAGCGGTGACGAGCGTTGTGGAATAGCCTGGACTCGCCAAAGTACTGCAAGCCCCTTAAATAGTTTTCGGAGACGCACAATCATCCTCATAGGCGAAATCCCAGGCACCTAGCCCTACCCCCAGTCGTAAATTATGTTGACGCGGAGGGATGGGCAATCCAGATGCCAAATGCCCGCCTCTTTGAAGGCTTCTAGTTACCATCGAGAGGCACGTTTGTTTCTACTAAGTTGTTTACCGAAGACCACGAGGTTCGCTCAGGCCGCTCGGACTCTTTGTCCTTTACTAACAGGCACTTATAGATCAATTCGATATTCATTAGCGCGCTCAAATCCGACAGCGTATTCCGGGAGCCAGACCGATGGTCATGCAATATTTGTTTCACCACTCCCCGCCCGACCAGACCCGCCACGAACGCGTTGGAATTGCTCAGCAGGTCTTCCGAATACCCTCGCAACGGGCCGCGTAGCCATTGACGATAATCCAAATACTTGTGACGAACAGGCAAGAACTGATTGATACGCCATCGGTCAACGGGATAGGCGACTGGATCAGGTGTCCCTTCCGTTGTCCAATAGTCGAGCTTAAAGGTGCCGTTGTACCAAATCCTGCGAACCGCTTGAGCCAGGCTGGAACGCCGTCCAGATTCGCCGCGGTCAGTTGGAATTTCAAGTAACGCAGGCCGCAGGCATTTTACCAGTGCAGCGGGTTGGAACGATCCCGAAACGTGAGACGGACTGGTACACGCCAGATGAATAAGCTCATTGTCCAGGTACGGAGTTCGAATCTGTAGTTGTGAGTTTGCAAGGCGAAGGCTTGTAGAGAGCTTCCAGGGTACTTCTCGGAATACGGCAAATCGCGCTGAGCTCTGGTCGAGTACGGGGTCGCGCCATTCTTCCCTAACCTGCTCCAGCTCCCGACTCAGCTCTCCCCGAAACCACTCGGTTTGCAGTGGAAGCTCTTTGAACGTACTGACGCCCCTAAAAATCTCGCTACCGAAATTCCCAGTCAAACGGATATGGGAAATCTCTCTTGCAATACGGTTGAGGTAGATCTCATGCGTTAAAGAAATACCCGCATATCCGTCGCTGACATAAATCGTCTTTTCCGCATGTTCATTGAATTTCTCCAAGAAATCATGCTGAAGACGAACTACGGAATAGTCCTGATCAACCGCCTTAGCCACTCTCCGCGCCTGTCGAACGTCAACGGTTTCGCCCGACAACCCGGCGAATGTGTAGCAAGGCAGTGCGTGGGGTGGAAAGTGCTCCGCGGCGAGAATCATTCGCGTGTCCCATCCGCCTGTCAATGACAGCGCAGAACTACCGCGTGCACGCGAATACGAGGGAAGAACTCTGGAGAAGATGTTGAGGAAGTTTTCTTGGGCTGTCTGTGAGGTGAGGGTGGAATTGGTCTCCCAATCTTTGGGAGAAAAATACGTCCGCTTTTTGGGCGTCAAGTCACCGGAGGAGAATTCCCAGACGGACGCCGGAGGAAGGCGTGAGACGCCCTTGTAAAGCGTTCTTTCATTGAAGGTACATCCATACCTTAGAAGCTGTGTTAGCCCTTGCCGATCAAACTCTCGAGTTTGAGGTAGGGCGCGCAAGATCGCTTTGGCTTCGGATGCAAAGTAGAATGCACCGCTCTCGTCATCGCGCTTGTAATAGATTTTTTCGTAGCCGAGTCGGTCATTGAAGAGTTTCAGCCGACTCTGGCGTGAATCGGCGATTAATCCTGAGAAAGTTCCATTCAGTTCTCCATAAAAACTATCACCGAGCGCGAGATATGAGTCAATCAGCTCACCAGTCTCAGCGATTTTGCCCGCATTCTGACTGCCGGACTTTGTGTTGAAAACCTCTCCGCTGAAGAACAGGGCAACTTTTGCGTCATGGCTTCGACCGGGCAAGCGGGAGCAGAACGAATCCGGGTGCGCAGTCCACCCGATGTAAAGCCCCAGGCTTTCGTCGGCATAGGTTCCACGTAGGTAAAACTGCTCATAGGTCATGGCCCCCAACATTTGCTGAAGTCGATGGACCCCCTCTTCCTTCCGCAGCTTGCCGATGAGCCCGACAATTCCTGGCATGTGCGATCAGGCTCGTTCCTTGGCGCGTTCTATCACGCGGGAATACCATGAATTTCTTACCTTCCGCGCTTGTTTTAAAACAGACCAGGGGATGTACTCCTTAAAACCCCGATGGACACGAAGATTAAGTGCAAGCTCTCCCAGCTTTGAGCACGGTATGTAATAGCGGGGCAAATCGATGCGCTCGAAGCCGTTTTCCTCCTTAAAGTCCGCCAAACTGTCGCGTTCTTTCTTTCCATATGCGAAGTTGGCATACAACAAATATGGGATCTTACGTTGCGCACACGAGCGAACCGCCTGAGCAATGATCAGATTGTTAGGGGCCTTGTCGCGATAGCGAATCATCGACAAGATCTGCATTAGTCCAGCCTGCCCCCCAACTTCATCCGGCACCAGTTTGGCGTATCCAATGAGCGTACCCTCAAAAAAAACTCCGATAAACACGCTGCGATCGGCAAATGATCCATTCTTACGTCTCACCGTTTCGAGCGGGTCGCCGTAATGCGGGAATCGTCTTCCCTGACGAATCGGGCATTCATTGTTGATCGCTGCAATCCCCGCTATTAAAGCATCGTCGAACGGCACTTCACGGACCTGTACGCCGACCTTTTCGGCCTTTCTCAATTTATTTCGAATCTTGGTGTCGACCCGTTTTGTAAACCATTGATCAAAAGTCTCCACTGGCATGGCGGCAAAATTGTCCCATTCCATAAAGAAGTCGTACTTAGGCAGCCTTTCGGAAAGCGCTTGCATAAAAGTTAACAGATCGACTCGGTGGCCGGACTTTTGCAAAGCCGAAACGAGTTCGTTGGGATCGCCCACCTGTTCGAAGCCCTCAGCGATGCGAGCGACACGAATCAGATTCCCTTCAATCCGAATTTCCTTACCACAGATGTGCATAACAACTCCGTTGAGCACCACTGTCCGATTTCAATGACTCCATCAATTCCTCAAAGAAAGGTGAGTTCGATTCAACAAGTCCTGCTGTCACTTTTGGTAGGAATTGCAATTCTGCTCTTCCTTGCGTCTAACCATTCTGTCAATCCGGTCCACCAACTCAAGTCTTTCGTCCGAAAACTTTCGCGCAAAGAGGGCCTCTCCCGATCCGAATTGATCTTCGACCCAAACTGCCGAGTTCTCTTCAAAGAACTTTATATGGGCCTCATCCAGCGTGGCGGGATGGTCGCCTGGCTTCGACCAGTCTCTGTAAAGGAGATTTCTTCTGACTCTTGGACGGAAAGGAGAATTACCGATAATCGTGTGGAAAAATACTTCGTCCGACGTCAGCGTGTTCCTCAGGTATCTCTCCAAGGATGCATCGCGATCGGCGAAATCGACAATATATTTGCACGCTTCTCTCGAGAGAGCCCAGCAGGCGTCACCCGCATAGGGTTTCAGGTCTCCAAGATACTTTCTGTGATCCCGGTGAGCGAGTCGAAGCTTACCCAGGGCTCTCGAAAAAAATCGACGCACGGGCTTATCCGAGGAATACCTGACCTTTTCAATCTTGGAAAAGGGATATCCTGGCGCCGGCATGCTTACCAGGCTGATGAACTCGGACCCTTTGTGATTCTCCAAAAATCTATGGATGTAACTGCTGCTCCGCACGGGGTAATCACTACCCTGCATGAAAATCAGGTAATCATGAGCGATCGAGGAATTAAGTGCCAACCGAAGTAATCGGAGCGTGGCGTCCACCTGTGAGAATTCACCCCAGTAGACGGATAACTGCGGCTCGCAGAGGAAAACTCTAGTTCGCCTGATGTGCGAGAACTCCTCTAAATTTGCCTTTCGATCGATGTGTACGAAGAAAGAGGACTCGTCGGACGAAAGCGCCTGTATGGTTCGTTCGAGGAGACGCGGATTCTTGTGGACGAGCATCAGGTATGCGACGTTCATGAACTGCACTGTCAATCCGAGCGCGCTCAGAGGCGATCAAGCTGAAATCCCTGCGGTTGCGCTTGAAAGGACTAACCTCTAGATTGTGAGCAGCCGATCCAACACGTCAGGCCCTCCGAGACTGCAGCGCTCTTCAGAAGCAAAGTTTAACCGGGCACGCCCATCCAGTCTTCAAAACTCAGGATTATTTTGATTTAGCGGTTGGACAAAAGAGAAGCGTTTCGACCGTGGCAAGCACTTACGGTTTGTGGGTCTGTTGGACCCATACGATCGCATCTGGGGCATATCTTCCCTTCATCACAAACACGGAGCTCGTATCAGCGATCAGCGGTGGATCGCCAAAGGTTACAAAAGCTGTTCTGCTCTTACCACTTGGACCTTCGCCATTTTGACAGCGCAGAATGTGATTCCAAAAAAAACGAACATCTTCCAGTGCCGACGGTGGTCGGTTCCGGCGCGTGATCACATTGTTGATGGAATCTACCGGACTGCCAGACTCATCAATGAAATCAATCTCGTAGTCACAGTAGTCAGACCTGTGCAGCCATGCCAGAACATTCTCCAGCTGATACGTCTTTTCCCGCTCCTCAAGCAAAGGCTTAGCGACTGTTGTCACTATGGGTACGTCGACGCCCGCTCGGATTGTCAGAAGTAGAACCACCAACGCTAAAACCATCGCCATCGCATATCTCGGCGCAAGAAACGAAAGCGCTCGCTCGGCTTCGGGCCACGCCATTGCGGTCACATAGACGGAGACAATTATTGCGAAGAGCCCATAACTGGGCGCTCCGATCCCGCCACCGAACGGAAGTAGGATCGCGACGGCGAGTAAGAACGCGACGCTCCACGACCTCAGGCGAAGCGCTTTGATCAATGCGACGCCAAACCAGACCAAAAGAATCGGGACGCCGTTAACAAAGAACAAGAGGCTCACTATGGAAACGAGGCCACAAGATACGAGTCTTGACCAGTTTGAACGCAGCATGCTGAGAATAACTGTTTGACTCAGAAGGAACGCTACGAACGATGCAATCCTATTTACTTCATTGGTCTGGTAACTGACCAAAAAACCCGCAACCCTGCTGACAGCGGGCATTTGTGCCCGAGGGAAGACTGCCACGAGGGTAAAAATAGCGGTCGCCGCTAACAGCAGGATGCCCAAAGCCTGGACATGGCTCGCCCTGTTGCGCCGATGGAAGGTCTCAACGTAGAAGCCAAAATAGAATCCGACGAATATTGCCGTGGTAAATGGATGCCAGAACGCAAGTATGGTCGCAGCCAGGGCGAACCAAACTTCCCGCTTTTGGAGAGTGCCACGCGTGTGCAGGAATAGCAACGCGCCAAGCGTCAGTATGATGGGAACGTAGAACAGCCCATAGACGTGAAACAAGTGAACATAACCGGAGAAAAAGACACCGCCTGCCATGAAACCAAGTGCGCCAAGCAAACGACGATAGGCCGCGGCCGAATAAATCAACCACCAGGCAAGAATAAACATTCCATAGATGAAAACCTGAAGGATGGCCTGACGAAGCACATTTGTAGGGAAAGTACTCGGATCCAAGAACAGAAACCCCAGGCTTGTAGCGATTTGAGATAAGGGTCGGTACGTTGACGAGAGGCCAAATGCAAACTGTTGAGAAAAGCTTTCCGTCTGGACGCCGGCAAGCCAAGCGTACGTTTCTCTGTGGCTTGCAAAAGGAAGGCCGAGGAAAAACCAGAATGAAAGACCCAGTATAGTCAGGAAGAAGTAAGCCGCGTTCTGCTCACGCCATTCATTAGAACGAAAGCTATCAAGAGACGTTATCTTTTCGGGAAGTTTATCAATCATGATTCGGCTTGAGGCGCCCCTTCTGGCTGAGCCGGTTGACGCCGGCCCATTTTGGCACCATACGAGGTTTGTCGACGCGCCGCAGAGTTCGGAATGGAACCGGCCTCTGCGGCGCTACCCCTCGCTCGGGCACAATAATCGCTCCCACAAGAAAAGTGAGACACATGAAGGGCGCCTTAAAGGCTGCCTCAGTAATGTTGTAGAAAAGGGCGAGCGTCCAGAACGCCAAAACCAATGGAGCCAACGCAGATTGCGTAAAGCTTCTGCAGATCGTTCGATAACTGGAAATCAAGATGGCCGCTAGAACGAACAGCCCGACGATGCCGAAGGTCAGATAGATCTCCAAGTAGCCGTTGTGCGCCTCCGTCACCAATCCAGCCAGTCCCCAAACCTGATACATACGATCACCCAACCAGAAGCTCTCATAGCCGGTTCCAAGCAGCCAATTCGTATTTACGGACAATACGGCCTTCCAGACGTTCGTCCGGCCTGTCAATGAAGGATCTCGACCAAAAATGCGGGCCACAAAGTCGTTAAGACCGAAACCGTATGCCAGAATCACGTAACTGCCGAGCGATACTGGGATCAGAGTTTTAATGAAGGCAGGACGTTGACGCCAAAACTGGTACGCGAGTATCACGGCGCAGCCCAAGATTAAGCAAGCCAGCGATGTTGCGCTGTTCGAGAGCCGCAATACATAAAAGGACATTACGAAGAATATGATGTTAAGTAGGATGATCTGCTTCGTCCGGCTTTCGCCTCGCTCGGGCCAACGAACGACAGTATCCCAGAAGAAAAAGATTCCACTGAACATACACGCAGCGCCGAGAGTGTTCTTGCTCGTCGCCGCGCCAACGTATTCCGGAAGGCCCGTCCAGAAGTCGTAATGAATTGCGTTGTAAGTAAAGTACTTAATCATCAGGAGGGAAAGAGGAATGACAATAAAGAACAATCGGCGGAAGAAAGTTCGCACAGCTTGCAAAGGTTGTGGATCTGAAAGAACGACCAGAATCGCGAAGTAGTTTCCAAGGTCACGGATCCATCTCTTCAACGCAATTGACGTGTAATCAGACCAAAGGCAACTTGCAAGACCTAAAATGAGAAAGGCCGTCAAGGCCGAATTCAGTGAGAAGAATTCCCGCCATCGGAACGAGCGGCTCCCAAGAATAAGTACCGACAATAAAATGAGACCGAAAAGAATAGGGCGATCGAACGCATTCCCTTCTTCAAAAGCGGTAGCAAGAGAGCCCGTCGTTCTTCCGAGCCACTGTGAGGGCAACCGAGTTTGACTGATAAAGAACCAGCAAAGCGGCACCCATAGGGCCCAGGAAATTTCAGCTTCTCTTGCGGGGTCAAGCCGAAACAGGGCGAAAAGGAGGACAGCCCAAAGCAGCAGGGCTACGGAAGGATGCATCTAAACTCCCATAGAGCTACGCATTTGAGCCGGACGAATACCGGACTGCAAACTCTTCGCATCATGTCATTCGAAGCCACTGCTCACATACCGCAAGTGAGAACAAGAGCTTGTGATTGTCCGCTTCACCAGACTTGTGGCTCTGAAGGAGGGCCGCCACCGCATCTGGACTAATGAGTTCCTTTAATCTCGATCCATTCGACAGCATACTGCCCATGCCATCCGTGGCGCTGCGGAGCCAGTCGTCCACAACGTTCACAGCGAAACCCCTCTTCGGTCGGCGGTAGATGGGCGAGGGGAGATACTCCTTGCACACCTTGCGGTGGAGCCATTTGCGTGAACCGTTACGCACCTTGAATGACGGATCGAGGCGTTGGACGTACTCTACAACCTCACGATCCAAATAGGGCACTCTGACTTCGAGGGAATGCGCCATCGACAGCTTGTCCGCGTACATCAGGAGTTCATCGGGAAGTGTGGAGTGTACTTCGAGAAATTGAAAGCCGGAAAGCTCGTCCGTGTGTTCCATCAGAGGATGCAAGTCGGACCAGCAATCGAGAATTTTGTCCCCAGCGCCCTGGGGAAGCACGCCTTGATGAAACAATCCATCTATTGTCTCACCCGACGCGATTGACAGGACCTGCTGATACCTTCGGAAGCGATCCTCGACGTGGAGGGAGTAAGTGGCGCGTTTGAGTGTCTCATTTCGAGGAAGAGACCGAATCCCAGCTGCCACGGGCCTTCGCACCCAGCCTGGAAGACCAGCCCACAGTCGCCCATAACGGACACCGAGATGTCGCTTGTATCCTCCAAACAATTCATCCGGGCCTTGACCGTTCAGAGCTACCTTGACGTCCTGCCTTGCCCGCTCGCTGACGAAATACATAGGAACAATGGACGAGGCCGCAACCGGCTCTTCGAGGCAAGAGACGATGTGGGGAAGCGAAGACTCAAATTTCGCGCGATCAATCTGGATCGAAGTGTGTTTCGCCCCAAACAGTGATGCTGTTTCGGCGGCATCCGTCAGTTCATCATCCTTAAAACTGCTTCCATATCCGATCGTGAAAGTCGGCCAGTCCCGGCCTCGTTCATTCATCAATCCAAGAAGCAGGCCGGAGTCCAACCCGCCACTTAACAAGAGGCCAACCGGAACATCGCTAAGGAGGTGGCGCTTCATTGCCCGGCGATAGATGGCCAGCAGCTCTTCCTTTGCCTCTTCTTCCGAAGGCATTGGGGAGAGCGGCTCGGGCTTGAACTTGTACCAGCGCTCGACTCTCGCTGTTCCCTTCTCCGCGATCAGCATGGTGCCAGGCGCCAGCTTGTTAATGCCGCGATAAACCGTATGTGGAGAAGGAGTGAAGCGGTACCGCAAAAACAGGTTCAGAGACACAGGGTCGATTTCTGTCTTCTCTCCATCACCGGCGCGAATAGCGCGGATCTCGGAACCAAACAGCAGGACACCATCTTTCAGCTTGTAGTAAATCAGCTTTATGCCGAAGGCATCTCGGGCGAGCACAAGTCGCTTTCGTTTCACATCCCAGATTGCCAGCCCAAACATGCCGTTGAGGTGATTGAATACCTCAGTTCCCCATTGCTTGTAGCCGTGAACGATGACCTCTGTGTCTGACTGCGTGCGAAAAACATGTCCTGCCGCTTCCAGTTCACGCTTCAGTTCCGGGAAGTTGTAAATCTCACCATTAAAGACTACCCAAACGGATTCTTCCTGGTCGGACATCGGCTGATGTCCGCCACCAAGATCTATGATAGACAGACGCCGAAATCCGAGCCCGAGCGAGCCATCGAAATAGAAACCTTCGTCATCTGGGCCACGGTGAACAATTGATGTGGCCATTCGCCGGATTGCCTCGGGCTCGACAGGACGCTGACTGCCAAAGTTATATTGTCCGCAAATTCCGCACATAATCAGGCCACCCGATTGGCGGCCTGAGAATCTCGCTCTTTGAGGGCGAGTAAGCTCAGGCTCCGAAACATTTGTGATTGCGCCCACCGGTGCATTGGTACGTTATCCCACGACAACCACAGCTCGCGTGATCGAAACGACCCGTCCGGCTTAATCCATCGGGCGAGCAGATCCGCAATGACATGATTCAGGACGACTCCCATTTCTACGATACGGTCGCGCAAAAGCACACACAGATTGATGCATTCCGCATAGTCATAGAGCTCGCGGCGATATACCGTCATGCGCGGCGCCTTTGAAAAGGGCTTGGGCAGCTTCTTGTCATCGAGCAGGTTCTCGAGGTAATACTGGATGCCTTTATTGATGGCGTTCCGGCACGCTTCGTTTGGCCTCAGGCTGTCAATTTTGGCAAGCGCTTTTAGGACAAAGCACGTGTGGAAGTGATCGACAAAATCTCGCGCTCCATCGACGGAATAGGGCCATGACCCATCGGGGTTTTGCGTCTCAAGAACGAAATTCAGATTGCGTTCAGCGACTCTCCAATAGCGAATCTCATCGAAATCGATCGAAGCCCAGGCAAGCATGCAAGCGCGGTAGGCGCTCGCGTTAATAATGCCGCCTTTGTCGAAGGGTGTGTAGGAGCAAGTGGACGCTGTTGGAGAATAGGGGTAGTCCTCAATGTCTTTCGTGACGTGGCGGACCATGGACGCCATCGCTTCTAGCCATCGCGAGTTCCCATCAATCCTATGAACCTCCCGGAACGCCTCGTATACGTAAGGCGTCGTTGTGATGAGGGGCGTACCCTGACGGATCGTGCCGTTCCTTGTCTCCCAGTCGAACGGATATCCCCAGCACCATTCCCGATATCCTGAGCATCGGCTTCTCTCCAATTCAGCCAGAAAGCTGCCGGCTCGAGCCCGCGCTCCTGGGTCATCGTACGCTCGAGCCTTGAAGGCAAAGCCCATCGCATAGTGCGCATCCGCGATAGGAAATCGGAGCCGGTCTGAAAACAGACGTCTCGCCGAGGGCGCCAATGCTTCCGACAGAATCATGGGCGCGACAGCCATTGTTCCCAAAGCTTTGTTCCGATAGTAGAGAGCTTTGGCGCGACGGCCCACCGGGCCTGCAAAGTAGGTCTGGTGATCCCAGGAAGTTTCACCATACTGGCCTAGCCAGAGAATGAATCGGTCGAGCAGTTTCTCGACTTCAACCAGGGGAATCTCCTTCATGTTCGACTCGAACCTTTCGCCGCTTGTTCGCGCTCGGTGGCTACGCTGAAAGCATCCACTTTCCTGAATCGCGCCAGAGTCCGGGCGATTGCCTTCAGTTTTTGCATTTGTTCATTTCGATGAAACTGCATCAGCTCGGGAGAAACCGGTCTTGGCACTCTTCTCAATGCCGCAGACATAAAGCCAAGGCCGAGTGCAAGACCTCCGAACAAGACCGGCGGCTTCGCCATCCGATATCCAACACGACAAACCTCCCAGACGGGGCTTCCCCCAAGGTAGTAGTCCTTTTCACCGTAGGAATACAGTGCCGCAAGAGGACCACGCTCCGCCGTGCCAAAACTGCGGTGATGGAAGTACCGTTTCTCGCGAAACGAGCGCGTCTTCCATCCTTTCATCCGGGCCGTGGTCACTGCGATCCAATCGACGCCGCCAGCCTTGTTGGGAACGTATCCGCCGACATCTTCAAAGCATGTTCTCCGGAACAACTGACAGGGACCTGCCACATAGTTCTCGCCTTCAAAACTGTCTTTGGCAGTGTCATATCCGCCCTCGGCCTGGAGAGGAGTTCCGGCAACGCCCAGGTCCGGCATTTCCGCAAACTTTTTCAGCAAAAACTCAAGGTAATCGGGTTCGAAGCTGACATCGGCATCGATGTTACCGATAACTTCGAATTGCATATCCGCAACGCTTTTCCAGGCGGCATTGACGCAATGAGCTTTCGCCGCGAAGCTGCGGTCCCGATGGCTGGGCATATCCAAACGCTCAATCCACTTATGACCAGCAGCATGCTTATCAATGATGGCTGGAGTGGAGTCCGTGGAGCCATCGTTGACGATAATCCACTTCGTGGGATGCACGGTCTGAGCGATTACAGAAAGAATCGTCCTCTCAAGGTTGCTTTCCTCGTTCCGTGCTGGAGTGATCAGAACGCAGCGCGGTAAAGCGATCGGATCCGCTGACTTCATAACTATGCGCTCTCTAAAATAGGAAGGTTAGGAACTATCGAGGCGATCGAGGATGAGGCAGTATCGGTGGGCAGGCTACCGCCAGTTGAATCCCATCCTGCCACCTCGCCGAGGTAAGGAAGGCCTGGTACATCGACTACTTGATTGTCTATGCACTCGTACTTCTGTCAACACGTATTTGAGTCGTATTGGGGTCGGCCCGAGGAGCAGGCGAGTCTCCGAATCTCTCACATTTCGTGGGACATACACTCCAGGCTCATTCGGATTCAACGGTTCGAATTCATCGCGAGATCAACGCTTTGTCAGCAGTTAGACGCCCTGGCGCCCAGGGAGCCAGTGGCTGCATGCCAAGGGATTCCAACCACTGCCTGATTTCGGTCGTCGCGTTATCAGTCCACTTCGGCTTGCCGAGAATGCGACCCCGAATTTCCCTTCGAACGGATTTCGGGCCAGCGACGATCTGGCCTGCCTGAAAGAGGCGACGGGCAAAAGTTCGGTCTCGGTGAGCTCGAAGAACCGAATAGTATGTCCGCAGGTCTTTCGCCCTTTCTACCATGCCTGATCTTATTCCGTTGGCGACAGCGACGGGGAGATGCGGTTCACATGTTCGGACCGCATCCTGAATCATTTCTTCTATCCTCCGCGAATAATCTGCGGAACGGCCATCGACACCAGCCGTTAACTGTGCCGGATGCTGACGCCAGCTGGCCCACGTATTCGGCATGTAAATGGTGTTTGCAAGGAGTCCTGCTTTCATCTCCCAATTAAAATCGCTTACCGAGCCCCATCGATTTGTGAATGTGCCGATTCGAGAAAAGAGAGAACGTCGGATGAGCAGTTGCGTTATCGAAAAGACCACATGGCGGCCAGTCAGTTGAACCAGTCCATCGTAGGGGGCACGCCGAATATGCGGGACCGATGCCAGATCCCCAATTCCGTCTGCGAAAGCAGTCACGTCGGGCCAGGGGCGATCCTTTACCACTTCGCCCCGCGCATCAACAATGACAAGAGGGCTCAGGGCGAGATCACAGTCAAGATTTGCTTCCAATCCCGCAACCATACGTTCCAGGAACTCGGGCGCCATTGTGTCGTCACTCGTAGCGACATAGACGTATTCACCAGTCGTGTTGCGCAGACATTCATTCCATGCGGGGTACGCGCCCTCCCGCGGGCCCTGAAGAATACGAATACGCGTATCCTTCTTTGCAACATCCTGAATCAGTTCCCACGATCCATCATCGGAGTGACTGTCATAAATGAACAGTTCCCAATCCTGTAGCGTCTGACCAAGAATGGTTTCGAATCGCTCCTTCAGGTAGGGACGCCCGTTCAGATTGGGGACACAAATAGAAACAAGGGGTCTCATAGATGCTGCAATCTCAGAATTTCCTGTCTCGATTTCTGTTGTCTGCCATTTCGGCAGTGAGCGATTCCCAGCGGAGTATGGGTGCGGTCAGTGCAGCCCGGTGCTCGTACCAGTAGGCTGAGTCGCTCAAACCTCCGGCGATCGAAAATGTAATGGAAGGTCCGGACTTTCCCGGCTCCAGGATCCAGAGTCGCTGATGTAAACACGCGGTAACTTCGATCGTGTATGTGCCCTCATTAAGAAACCGTGAGGGAATGCGTGTTCGCAACGTATTCCGCCCCACAGTCATTGGTGGAGCATGATCTTCACCGGCGTCCGTGTGAACGCTCCAATAAACCGTCTGCCCGTCCGCATTGACGACGGTATAGCCAATCAGCAGAGACGAATCCAGGGTCTCAACATCCCCCTCAATGACGAGATACATAGGCTGGTCATTGGGTACGGCACGGGGCAAAGGGGATCCGTCTTCGCTCTCGAACGCTATTCGGCGGAGATCAAAGTACTCGCTTCCCTTTTCACCTTCTGCGGCAGTCCAGAATGTATTGTCATGTCCGTCCCCGCCGAACAGATACTCTCGGGCTACGGTTTCGATCGCGTAACTATCGCAGTGAAGCTGGCCTTCCGAAAGCCAAACAATGCGATTGCAGAGTTGCTCCACCGCAGACATGTTGTGGCTAACAAACAAGACAGTTCGTCCGCTCTTCGCGACGTCACCCATTTTCCCCATGCACTTCTTCTGGAATTGAGCATCGCCAACTGCAAGCACCTCATCAACGATGAGAATCTCAGGATTTAGGTGTGCTGCGACGGCGAAAGCCAGACGAACATACATCCCGCTGCTGTACCGCTTCACGGGAGTGTCGAGGAATCGCTCAACTTCGGCAAAGTCCACAATCGCGTCAAATTGTTTTGAGATTTCCTCGCGTCTCATTCCCAAAATTGCGCCATTGAGGAAGATGTTCTCGCGTCCTGTCAATTCCTGATGAAACCCGGTACCGACTTCAAGGAGGCTGCCGACGCGACCGAACAAATGCGCCTCACCTGAAGTGGGCTCGACAATCCGGCTGAGAATCTTCAACAGAGTGCTCTTCCCTGCGCCGTTCCGGCCGATGATTCCGACGACTTCACCCCTCTTTATATCGAACGACACATCTTTCAGAGCCCAGAACGTTTCCGTTTCTCTCTTTCTAAATGGATGTTTCAAGCGATCCACAACGACCTCGCGGAACGATGGACTCTTCAGCCCGTTATGCACGAGCGTGTAGGCTTTGGAGATCCCGCGAATGGATATGGCAAGGTCTTTAGATGACATCTGCAAAGCTACGCTCCATTCGTTTGAAAGCAAACGCTCCGAGGATGAAAGCGAGGACGGTTACGACAACGGAATATGCAATAGCGATCCCACTGACGGTTCCACGGCCGACAATAGCCCACCGGAAAGCCTCGAGGAGGCCTGTCAACGGATTCAGGAAGAAGAAAACCCGGAATCGTGTCGGCACTGCAGATACTGTCAATGCGACAGGGCTTGCGTACATTAGCAGTTGCGTGAAATAGGGAATGACGTACTGGAGATCACGGTAGGTGACCATCAATGCCGATAACCAAAGGCCCACCCCAACGGCAAGGGCGATCAGAAACAAGAGCAGAACAGGCAGCAACAAGAGGCTGGCCTGCGGCCGGACATTGTAGATCCCCATCAGTACGAGCAACAGAGCAAATCCCACCACAAAATCCAACAGTGTGGAAAGAACAGTGGATAGGGGCAGGATCAAGCGGGGAAAGTACACTTTCGAGACCAACTGAGAGTTGCCGACAATACATTGGCCTGCTTTACTGAGAGTGCCATTGAACGCCTGCCATCCCAGCATTCCGGTATAAGAGAGCAGGAAATACGGGAGCCCGTCGCTGGGTAGGTTTGCAATAATGCCGAACACGAAGGACATGATCCCCGCAGCGAGGAGCGGCTGCAACACGACCCAGACAACACCGAGCGCCGTCTGGCGGTATCTGAGTTTCACGTCGCGAACAGCGAGGGCCCATAGCAAGTCCCGATAGCTCCAGATTTCTCCCAACGCAAATGGCGACCAGACTCCAGGTCGTTTGATGATCAGAAGGGGTTCGGGAGCCGCAGTCGCTTTATCTGTCACGATTTGCATGGTGTATTTTTCGCGAGCTTGAGGCCCTGTTTTCCAACCGCGAGTCTGCGCCGTTCGGTAATCTCGCCGGCCAATCCCCAGACTTGTCTTTTGTAGTCGAATCTTTTAGTGGGTTCAAACGCCACAATCCATCGGAACGCATCTGCGGCAATGCGCTTGAACAGGTAAAGCGGAATGCCTGCCACTGCAGGACTATCGTCTTCCGGAAATTCCAACACGTCGGCACGGCCCTTGTCGAACCACCAACGTAGGAAGTAGCTCTTCGTCATCCGTTCGGAAGTGACGGGATGATAGACAACAGCGGCTGGCTCGTAATAGAGCTTTTCCCCGCCATTGAGGACACGCCTCCCAAATTCTGTGTCTTCGCTGCGGATGGCATTACCAGGCCTCGGCCCCAAATCCGTTCGAAAATCACCATATTTTTCGAACACCTTTTTTCGAAACGCCATGTTCGTTCCAAACGGAGGTTCGTGAAGCTCGCCGGCCTCTTCACCTCGATCAAACGAGGCAAGTGCCGCCAGGATTTCTCCGGAATCCGGCAACCATTTCGGATGTTCGGCATTCCAGAGTGGAATGACGCGGCCTCCCGCACCGGACCAATCCTCCGATAGCAACGATGCCGTAAGGCTTCTCAACCATGTCGGCTCAACGGTCACATCATCATCCATGAATGCGAGCACGTCACCGGTCGCCTCGTGAGTCCCACGATTCAGGGCGTGAGATTTTCCCTGCTGTGATTCGAATAGATACCTGAAGCGTCCAGGATAACGCCGCGAAAAATTTGTTATGACATCGCGCGTTCGATCGGTCGAATTGTTGTCTATGACGAGAACTTCCCAGGGAATTGAGGGCGGGACCTGTGAGGCCGCCACGCTATCCAGGGCGATCGCCAGGCTTTCGCAACGATTATAGGTGCAGAGAATGACGGTAATCCTCATGTCCCGCCCCTCAACTAAGCTCTCTTCAGCGACTTCCAATAGGTAGACGACGCATGCAGAAACTCATCCAGTGCTCTCTCGGTCAGCATTCTACGTGAGCGCAAGTACTTGCAGGCGGAATTTGCTGCCTGCCATCCCAAAACCCGCCGAATGGGCGCGTACTTCCAGCTGAACTGTGGTTCCTCCAGATGTCCACCGAGGCCGGACGCGAAGGCCTCCAGTTCGGCCACGAATGCGGCGGGGCCGGAATAGAACAGGCTGAACCAGTCCTGCAGGAACTGGAGACCTGCCTTCCTCGCCCTCGGAGAATCGTCAATGCTAAGCAGATGGCGAACGCATAAGGTGAGGGCCAGAAGGAGCGAGCTTAACGCGCGTTCGCTGTTGTGATTAAGGCTGGACAGATTCCCGATCCGGTAGTAGCACTTCGAGTTCGGGACAAACTCCACTCGATCCACTGTGGTAAGGATCCGACAAATATATTCCCCATCGTCCGCCCCGGAAGGCGATAGACGCGCATCCCAGTCACCTGCAAGGTCCGAAACAGTGCGGCTGACCAACCAGGAAGTCGGATTAAGCCAGGCTCTTTCCGTGAACTTCGTGATCATCCATTCGGAAGGCGTGAGGTCTTTCCAAAGACCAGTTGGACAAAACTGCGCCTTGGCGGGGCGGAAGTAGAAAGACCCGAAAGCGGCTGTCCTTATGCACCGATGTTGGGTACCGTCAGGGATACCCTGCATTTGCGCTTCGATTTTCTGGGGATGCAAGAGGTCGTCTGCGTCTAGCCACTGGATGTAGGCGCCTTGAGCCAGCGAATAGGCTTTGTTGCGGGCAGCGCACGCGCCCTCGTTTTTCTGTGCGACCACCTTTACTTCAGCAGACTCAAATTTTCGAATGACGTCCAAGGTGCGATCCCTTGACCCATCATCGACAATGATCAGCTCTTTGTTTTGCCAGGTCTGCGCCAGCGCGGCCTTGATCGTATCCTCAATCCAGGCTTCCTTGTTGTATGCGGGAATCAGGATTGAGACAAGCTGGTTAGCTGCCATAGCGACTAAATTAGCCTAAGTTAAAGAAATAAATAGTGTTAACGGAACGACCCGCGCGATCGCGCTACCGCCCTTTTAGTCCCATGTAGAAGGAGGCCTCTTGATTCAGGAGGATCAGCCTTCGATTGTCCATCCGCTGGAATTTCTGTCAAGAGAATGTCGCTGAGTGCCTTAGCGGTTCGTAAGGCGAATCAGCTGTTCTTTACTTTGACTTCTTCTCTTTGAATCTTCTTTTGGTTGGATGACTGGATCGCTTCGAGGATCTCTGAGCAATCCAGCCGCTTAAGCAACTCGATATTCGGCATGACGCAGTGACCGCCGATGACACCCGGAAAGTACTTCACTGCAGGAAAGAACCCGATCTCATCGTAAAACGACACGATCTCCTCGTACTTGACTCCGACGCGGTCGGCATATCGTTCAACTTCCTGCGCCCAGGCGATCATCAGTCCGAAATAGGTTGTCTCGGTGAGTTTGGCCAGTTCCGCGGCCTCTGGCGACGCTAAAATTTTTGTTTTTAAGCCTACCGATTGGAAATGCGCGGCAGTCGCTTCCGCAACCGACGAACTACTGCCTCCAATGAACTTCGTGTATTTACGCAGGTCATCCAACATACGCGCATGTTTTCCCCGTACCGGACTGTAGGTCACGTCGGTACCTGATTTGTTAGCGACCTTCCGCGTTGTTCCGACTTCAACCGTGCTGTTGATAACCGTCAGTCTGGGCTTTATTAAATCGATATAGCGCGCCGCTTCGCCGACGAAGTCCTTAATCTGAAACGGAAAGCAAAGATGGAGAACATCAGCGCCTCGGGGGTCCTCCTCGGGCGGTGTGATATCGACACCTACAACCTTATGATGTTCAGAAATGAGTTGTACGAGAGGCTTGCCCACCTCACCCAACCCAACAACTACGACCTTTTTAGCGTTATTCATTCAGTTGCCTAAACCTATGTCTTGAGTCTTGGACTCAGCAGTTTTAAGAACGAAGCTCAACCGATCATCAAGAATGGTATCTGTATAACCACTTTCAGAGACGTCAGACCCTACGATAAACCCTGGCGAAGCTTTTGGTGGATGAAATCTGAGCCGTAACCCCGGGAGAACCTCGGCGCGCTCGGTCGGAAGCTTCACGCGTATCTCTCCCTCCACGGCTGCTTTTTCGAACACCGCAGATCTTCTCAGTTGAAACCAGGCTACTGCCTGAGAAGCCGTGCAGAACAGCGCCCCTTTGCGGGTCAACTCGTCCAGAAGCCGCACATAAAACCCGTCCCACAACCGTTCTGGGGCGATGCTGCGATCATGCCAATTGATGGTCAGAGCGCCACCGTAGCGCAAACTGCTATTTAGAAACATTCCAAGACACGCCGAGGCTTCTTCTTCTGTCAAATCAAGGTAGTCCGGGTAAAACAATGCGGTATCCATAATATGAAGAGGAAGCTCAAGAAGCCGGTCGGCGCGCATAGGTTTGAACACTTGGCACGTCCCTGCACGATACCCCACGGTCTCGTTGTAACCGACAGTCGAATCATACGCAAAGTCCGCGTCCTCCAGAACCGCCGGCGATTGTTGATCGTTGTACAACCAGTGCATTCGCACGCCTCTAGTTCGAGTGCCGGACACTTCCGAAATCCGCCCTGCTTCTTCGCGGCCCCTAGAGCTGTTATTCCAGGCATCGATTCCGTGGAGGCCGATCTCACAGCCGGCCCCAGCAAGCCGCTGGATTTTTGCAGCAATATCTAAGACATCGTATCCGGCGCCCCTCGCGGCAGGAGCCCTACCCGTGGTGGCATTCTCAGGCCGTCCCTCTCCCGGGCGACCTGCAAACGGGATGACAAAGAAAGTCGAAGGACGTCCCTGCTCGAGATCCAGATATCGATCGAAGCCACTCCAGAGATCCTCAGCAAGACCCAGATAAACAAAAGGCAGCTTCGCGGCGGCGGCCAAATTCGTTAGAAGTCGTCTTACGGGCATGCGCCGCCGGAGGGTATTGACCGCAGACGCGACGGTCGCTCGGTAAAGGAATCCGAACATCGTTGCGTCGAACTTGTGCCTTCGGATCAAAGCGTGATCCAGATCGTGGGTGAGGCATGCAATGAAGGAATAGCCGGCGGGAACGGGCGGGATTTCCACAAGCGGTAATCCGCAGCCGGTAATTAGATTCCGAAGGAGAGCAATGTGCAGTTCAAGGGCGGGGATAGAAGCATTCGCGGAAGGTTGGCCCTGGGTCAGCAGGATTTGGGCTTCGCCAAAGAGGTCATAGCCAATACGGGCAAACCGTTTGCTCCCGTGCTCAGCGACGTAACCCGCGGGCTGGCCCGACTGACAGTTTTCAACAACGGTAACGCCGGAATGGACAAATGTCAGAAGCGAACCATAGAGAGGGATCGTCGTTCCGGCAAAGGAGATACTTCCTGACCGGGTTTTTGCGACAGGAACTTCGATACGGTCAAAACGAGTCTGTTCCGCGCCATACACAATAACGAGCTTTGCGGAAACGATCTCCGGTGCTGGAGTTCTCGCACAAAGCACCACGTCATATCGGCCATCCCTGCGAAAGAACTCCCACGGAGTCTTAAACAATTCAAAGAACTCGCGGACAATACGCTCGTCCGCAGGATTGGCTACGACTCCGATCACCGGAAAATTCTTGCCTCAGCGTCCCTGCTGATCGCTATGGGGGGCTCCGACAGCCGACGGCAACTGCTCGAATTGGTCGCCCACAAGTCGTGTGACAAGTTCCATAAGACTCGCCTTTTCGGCTTTCCAGGTATGTGCCAGATGAATCTGTCTTGCGCGCCGGGTAATTTCGTTCACTTCATCCGGGTGGTGAAACACGTATTCGATACTCCGAGCAAGATCATCCGCATTGCCGAGTTCAAAAAAGATCAGAGAGTCTTCATCAAAGTAGTCCGTGATACCGGATGACCTGGGAGCGATTACCGGCTTTCCGAGCGCCAGGTACTCGAAGATGCGCGTTGGCGTATTGAGTTCCGTGAATATGCTTCGCTTGTTCGGAATGACACCGACATCACACTTCTCGATCGCTTCAACGATCTGTTCCAGCGGCTTCTGCCCCTTATAATGAACAGACCTCTGGAGACCACGCGCCTTAACCGACTCCATTACGCTTTCCAGGAAGTCGTTTCGCGAACCGTAAACGTGAAGCTCCGCCGATGGGATCGATTCGTGAATTTTTGCAAAGGCGTCTACGGCCAACGCCAGCCCGTTTCGCTCGACTAGAGACCCGTGATACATCACGACAAAGGGCGGTGAATCTCGCTGAAGTTTTCTCGCAGGAGATGGTGGTCTGAGAGAGAAGATCGCTTCATCCGGGGCATTCATTATCACGGTTATTTTTTCGGCAGGGCAGCTGCGATTCGCGAAGATCTTTGCGCACCCGCGATTCACAGTGATGACCGAGTCCGCAATGCCCAGACTCCACCTCTCCACGGTTCTTAACAGGCGGACACTCCTCGCTGTCGGTGGAAGACCGAAGATTGTCTGCATCAATTCGGGCATTGGATCGTGAAGGTCGAGAATGACCCTTGCACCAAAGAGTCTGGGGATAAGTCCGCTAAGAACAAGAAAGTCCGGCATGTTATGGACGTAAACGAGATCGTACCGCCGGCGAAAAACGGATCTGGAAACGATAATAGAAGAGGAAGCCAGAAGAAACGCCAGATACTGGTAGAGGTAACCCAGCTTTCCACCCCTTCGGCGCGAGATCGGAACGCGTCGAATGTCCACGCCTTTCAGGCTGTCTGTTTTCAGATCCCCAGCATCCTCCCTCAAACAAATCAGATCTACAGCCATTCCGGCATCGGCAAGCGCCTCCGCCGCGCGTCGAGGGCGAGGATCCGATGGATAGTAGGAGAACAGCACCATCGCGACGCGCTTTCCCCTGAGAGCCCCCTTGACGTTTGGTGCGGGATCTACGCTTACACTGGCATTTGACATCATTTTCATCCGGCGCTGGTGCTCACCGCCTGTTTCTCATAGAAGTCCTGAATCGTTTCGACAACAACCTTCTGTTGTTCATGCCTCAGTTGAGGATACATCGGCAGGGAAAGAATTGTATGTGCCAGTCGCTCAGTTTCCGGCAAAGAGCCCTCTCCAGAGCCGAGGTAGGCGTAAGCCGGTTGCAGGTGTAGCGGAATCGGATAGTGCAGACCTGTGCCGATGTGGTGGTCAGCAAAGTGCTTCTGCAGTTCATCGCGCCCTTGTGCACAAACGACAACGTAGAGGTGATAGTTCGCACGGCTCCAGCTTGGTTCAAAGGGCGTCTTTACATCATCCCTCACTCCCAGCAGCTGGTTGTATTTCTCGGCGAGTCCACGACGCTGTCGGTTCCACTCATTCAAAAACGGCAGCTTTACGCGAAGCAGAGCAGCCTGCATTGCGTCGAGCCGCCCGTTGTACCCCTCGACCTGGTGGTGATACTTCCGGCTCTGCCCGTGATCGCGAATCATACGTATGCGGCGAGCGAGATCCGCGTCGTTTGTTGTGACTGCGCCGCCTTCGCCGCAGGCGCCGAGGTTTTTTCCTGGATAAAAGCTGAACGCCGCCGCCTTCCCGATAGATCCCGCCCGCTGCCACGCGTTATTTCGGGCGGAAAAGTATTCGCTTCCATGCGCCTGACAGGCATCTTCAAACACCATTAAACCGTACTCGTCGGCAAGCGCGAGCATGGAATCCATGTCGCACACCTGCCCGTACAGGTGAACTGGCATGATCGCCTTGACGGGCCGTCCGCTTGCGCGGTGCAAGGGATAACGCCCTCTCGCAGGCCGGTCGCATTGCGTATCAAGAAATGCCCGAAGCGAATCAATGCTCATGTTAAAGGTTTGTGGGTCGACATCCACAAACTGCGGAATCGCACCTGCCTGAACAATCGCCTCAACCGTCGCAGCAAAAGTGTTCGCGACCGTGATAACGATTTCGTCTTTCCCCACGCCGGCTGCCATAAGTGCAAATCTCAGGGCGTCCGTCCCGCTACTTACGCCCACGCAGTAATTCGCATTGGAGAATTTGGCGAACTCCTGTTCGAATTGCTCTACCATCGGGCCGCCGACAAACATTCCTGTGGTCAGCACACCCTTAACGGCTTCCATAAGCTGCTCCTGCAATTCGACATGGGGAGCAACCAAATCCACAAAGGGAATTCCCTTCCCTGCTGTCATGCTTTAAATCTCCTTTCAGTGCGTTCGATGTGCATTCGCTAGCGCGTTCTATGGAGCATTTGCTGTAAAGAGGCCGCGCGGGCGGTAAGTTTGGGAAACCGGCAAAGGTAGTTGTCCCTCACCTCGGTAAGATATCGCCGTGCCGTAACTTTAAGACGATATTTCGTGCTCTGTGCAAGATGCGGTTTGGCAGGAACGAAACTGCGCGCCTCTATCGTCATCGCTTCCTTTTTGGAATTCGAAACCGCGAACCGGATATCGCCATTCACCGAGTTGGTCACGACCTGTGAACCATCAACGAACACTTCCACAGTTGCGGGATCCGTTTCTGCCTTCGAAATGACAAGGGGACGTTCACCCTGGGGGATGAATACCGTACGCGCACTATAAACACGAACATCGAGCGCTTCATTGGCGTGCGGCCCTACGGAATACGTAGACTCGATGCCGCGTTCCAGATTCGTCCACGTCAACTGGGGCTCGAGCCTATTTAGAATTTCCACAGCGGACCGGAGTGAATTAAGCCCATGCTCGAAGTACTGATGATGAGTCACAATGAGGCACGGCTTACCGAGTATCAAGTCCAGCGCGAAGTTCGCGGCCGGTTCCGCCGGTGGACGTCTCATAAACAGCGGGAATCCACCGAAAGACGTAATCGCCGGTTTGAGAAGCTCTCCACCCTTCACTCCTTGTCCCGTCTGGCAATCCACCAACTCGGTATTCACGGAGGCCAACAATTCACTTGCTCGAAGAGCGCGCATCGCCTCGCCCGAAAATCGCCCCTGCGGAAAGACCATCACGGGCTCCCATCGGAGAGAAGTTTTCTCTTGCAGGCCTTTCATGCGTTTCACTGCAAGATCAATCAGAGGTGAAGCGTCTGACATTGTCTTTGTGGAGAATTCCGATCCCGTGTGATCGCATCCATGCACACAGATCGACAAATGTGGCCAGTTATCCCTGTATAGATTGACGATCTCGCGCGAAGTGCGCCGATGGTTCCACGGAATAAATGCGATGCTCGCCGCGGCGCCCGTTTCGCGGACACAACGCACCAGTTCCTTGAGATCCAGGAACCCATACTTTGGGCGCAAATTCGGATCGTCAATTATCCAGTGAGCCCAACGCAACGGGCTGGCAGGTCGATCGATTTGGCAATACCGCAGGAAGAACAGAAGCGGTACGAGTCCTGAAAAACACTCCGTTACATCTAGATTCTGAATATGCTCCGCCGCGACATCGAATACGGCGGTCGACGAGAGCACGAAGAGATTTAGGCCCGGCAGATTGAACTTTCTCAGCAGACTACCGGCTGTGCTGTCTACGATAGGTTCCGACGGATACGACGAGCCCTCCACGCGAACAGCGACGTCACGGCTGCACTTGATTTCCGCAACTCGAAGTCCGACAAATGGACCGCACATACTTCGCGATGACGTCACGGAATAATCCGCGCTTCCACTCTCCGACATCGGGAGAAGGGAAACCTGACCTGCCAGGACCCGGCCGAGCGCTTCCCTGCCCTTCGGAGTTCCCGAGAAGGGATAGAGAAGAACGTTAGAAAAACCGTGGAAGAGATCCTGCGGCGAGTGCACTCGCGAACCTGCCCCCTCGCACAGATCCACGAACTGCGACTCCGACAACAACAGAGCGCCTGACCTTCCGCCAACCTGCGCTGTACTACTCTCGAGGCGGGAGACCGTAAACCTGGCTCCCAGAGCAGCCAGCAGGTTATGGACAGGGCTACTGTGGGAAGAATCAGGAATGACTAATTGGTTCATGAACGGATTAAACCGTCAGGCAGGCTTTCGTGCGATGACGAGCGAACGCATTGCGAGCGGCGAGCAGCAAACATCGAGGACGGGTGCGAGCGTTCGACAGACACTTAAAAGGTTCGGGTTTGCAGAGTGAGGAATCCAGCAAAAGTTCCGGGATACTTTGACTTCGAAACCTGCATCCTTAAACGGGCGCGTATATTCCTTGAGGCTTGGAATGTAGGACTCGTCGCCTCTCTTTGGAAATCCTTCTCTGACTCTGCTGCGGAAGAACGGAAAGTACTTGTTCATGTCGATCATGATGGTCTGTCCTCCAGGCCGGAGCAGAGCAAAGATATCCTGCGACAGCTCCTTTTCGCGCTGGAGACGGTGCGCATATCGGGTCGTATTAACGCCAACGATCAGATCGAACGTTCCGGTCAAGTCCTTCCGGGAAGACCGCAACTCACGGCACAAATCGGATATGAGGTTCTCATTGCCCGCAACGGCATAAGTCAGCCTGGAGTTCAATGATTCCGGCAGATGCGCCAACGCTTCTTTTTTCGCGGCTTCGATCATCGGCGGCGAGAAATCGACTCCGTAGGCGCGTTCCAAAGCCGCTCCTTCCGTGCGCAGCAGCTCCGCGATCCTCAGCAGATTCATGCCACCGCCGCATCCATACTCCATGATACGAAAGCCGTGCTTTTTAGGACGTGCCGAAATCAGTTCCCGAATTGCACGGAGGTACACCGGCGCGTAGACATGCTGCAGGATGTAAGCGATGCCGGCGCCGGCGGTATCGCTAATGTACTTTGCGATGATGTCGTCCCTGGTGTACTCCTGCATGTAAACATCAACGTTCACCTGCGAGTTCATTTGCCTTGCTCCTTTGAATCAAGATATCGGAACACTCGAGCCGGGTTTCCGGCCACCACTGCATTCGCCGGGACGTCCTTCGTAACAACACTTCCGGCTCCCACGAGCGCGTTCTCCCCGACAGTAACGTTGGCCAGAATTGTTGCACCCGATCCGATCGATGCGCCGTTGCGGATTACAGTCCGTTCGACGCTCCAATCGGCTTCGGTCTGCAGCGTGCCGTCGCCGGTTGTTGCGCGAGGATACGAGTCATTGATGAACATCACGCCGTGTCCGATGAATACGTTATCTTCGATCGTCACACCTTCGCAGATGAAAGAATGGCTGGAAATCTTGCAGTTCCTTCCAACCGATGCATTCTTCTGAATTTCAACAAAAGTACCTATTTTCGTGTTGTCACCAACAGTACAGCCATAAAGATTAATAAATCTGGCGAGCTTTACGTTCTGCCCCAGCTTCACATCTGCCGAAATGCTCACCAGCTCCGGAATAGCCCTCTCCAATCTGCCCTCCATTCTATCGACGTGTAATTCCCAGCTTTTGAATCAGCTCGTACAGGCTTGGCCGGCTGATTTCGAGTTCAATTGCAGCACGAGACAAATTTCCCTTGTTCCTTGCCAGAGCTGCTTCAATCATCTGCCGCTCCACGGCCTCTCTCGCTTTGCCGAGGCTCTGTCCCATGTACTCCGTTGTTGCGGAATTCAAGCCAAGGTCCTGGTGCGTAATCCTGCCGTTTTCGGCCATGATGGCAGCCCGCTGGATCCGATTTTCAAGCTCCCGCACATTTCCTGGCCAACCATGGGACTCGATGACCTGCAGAGCTTTCGGAGTAAACACCAGGCTCTTTTGGTGTCTTTGTGCCTGCCGTTGAAGAAATGCCTTCGCGAGCAGAATGCAGTCTCCGTCACGCTCCCGCAGCGGAGGTATGGTGACGTTGACGACATTTAAGCGATAGTAAAGGTCTTCTCTGAACCTGCCTTCAGCCATTGCTTTTGTCAGATCCACATTGGTGGCGGCAACAACTCGAGCATCCACGGCTATGAGCGATCGGCCGCCGATCCGCTCAATCTGACGCTGCTGCAGGAAGCGCAGGAGTTTGACCTGCAACGCTCCAGACAGCTCACCAATTTCATCCAGGAACAGTGTTCCGCCCTGGGCCAACTCGACTCGGCCCTGGCGTTGAACATGAGCACCCGTGAAAGATCCCTTTTCGTGACCGAAAAGTTCGCTCTCCAGCAAACTCTCAGGAATAGCGCCACAATTGATTGCGATAAACGGTTTGTCCTTTCGAGGACTGCGACGATGAATGGCATGAGCGACAAGTTCTTTTCCGGTTCCGCTTTCTCCGGCAATCAGTACCGGCACATCCGCGCCGGCAACTTTTTCAATCGTTACAAATACCTTCTGCATTTGGGAACTCGCGCCCAGAAGGTCTTCAAAGGAATTATAGGTACTCTTCTCGAGCAGCTCACGTCGTTCGCGATCCAAACGCTGCACATGAATGGCGCGATCGATGATGACTTTCAGCTCATCGACATTTACCGGCTTGGCCAGGAAATCGTAGGCTCCCTGACCTATGGCTTCTACGCCGTTCTCGTTCTCGCTCTGGCCGGTGATCACGAGGACTTTCACCAAAGGGTTCAGCTGAAGCATCTCGGATAGGGCAAGAAATCCTTCGCGCGTATCACCGGGCGAAGGAGGTAACCCGAGATCGAGAGTAACCACGTCTGGGGCTTCTTTTTTTAACACCTCCAGAGCGCTAAACCGATCGTCGGCAAGTAGCACGTCATAACGCGGCGCAAGAGCCCATCGCATTTGCGCTCTCACTTCATCATCGTCATCTACGATTAAGATTCTCGGTGTTTCCATATCAGGATCCTGTTGGTAGGAGTACACGGAATTCCGTGCCGGCGCCAACGCTGCTGTTCACTTCCAGAACACCGCGGTGCGCTTCGACAATGAGTCGGCTGTGAAACAGGCCGATGCCCAGACCTTTTTTCTTCGTGGTCTGGAAAGGCTTAAACAACGATTTCTTTATAAACTCCTCGGACATGCCACAGCCGTTATCCCTGACGGAGAAACCCACAGCGTTCCCTTCGTGAACCGTCGTAACCTGGATCACTCCGTTGCCATTGACGGCCTCATTTGCATTTAGAACAAGGTTGGTTAAGACCTTGTGAATTTGTCCTGCATCTACACGAACCCTGGGCAATGGCTGTAGATTCTGCTGAAGTTCCGCTTTGAGGTTGGCCTTGAATCCGTCCAGTGTTTCGGCGACGAGTTTCGTGAGATCGCATGGATCCAGCTTCAGCTCGATCTTCCCCCGCAGCATTGAAAGCCGGCTGCACATCTCGTCGATTTCTTTGACGCTTCGGGAGATCACTCTGAGCGCATCCGCGCGAAATTCAGGGTTGTCAAAATTGTTGGGCAAGTTCTGCATCGTCAGAGATAGACGCGATGCGAGGTTCTTCAGGTCATGCACAAAGAATGTCGAAACGGTCTGAAACGTCTCCACTTCCTTTGCGTGCCTCAAATGTGCCGACAGCCTGAGATTCAGAAGGGTTGATGCCAGTTGAGCCGCCAGCGTTTCGAGCAGCACAATATCCTCTGAGGACAAGGTGCCGTCTTCACCGACTCGGTCATCATTGAGCGTCATTACTCCGACGAATTCTCCGCCGGCCTGGAGGCCGACCGCGTAGCGTAGCCGGTGCTGGCGAAAGAGCTCCTCTCCACAATTCATGACTTCCTCAGGCCATTGAAATTCGTGGTCCACAAGATCGACGCAACCGGGATGCTCGCGAAGAAATTGAACGAGCTCCGGAGCGCTCTTTCCTGCTTTCTCCATATCTCTGGCACGCATGCCGTACAAGGCTGTCGAACCCGCAAGGAGGAGACGCCGCTGGGACTCATCAGTAAGCCAGACACTGACGGAGAGAATTTCCAGAGATTCGGAAACGAGCTTGCTTATCGCGGCGCTGAGCTCCCTTTCGTCAAGAACGGATGTCGTTCGCTGAGTCGACTCCATCCACACCGTCCGGTAGTCGTACAGAGGACGCCGGAAGTGCGCGCTCACGAACATTCGCAGTCTCCGCCGCAGTCTGTTCGATAGCAGTAGAATCCCGAGAGCGGTCAAGGACAGAAAAACGAGGAAAGCATCGAGCGGAAGCGAACCGCTCGGAGAAAAATGCCTCACAACATTGGCGAGCAAACCAACGGCAAGAAGGTAGACGCCGGCGAGGATGATCGTCAGAGAATTCCGAATTGCAGCGGTCGAAAGGTAGACATCGACGGTCAGAGAACTTCCCCTGAGCATCGACAATGTGAAGAGCACATTTGCCGCAATAAGAGCAACGGAAGATACCGGACCGAGTCCTGTATCCAGTCTCGAGAAAAGAAGGTCCTGGCTGGCCAGATACACGCGCAGGGCAAACAACCCACCGACGCCGAGCGCCATGAACTTGATTTGCCAGCGCATCCGGCCAGTTGAGGAGCGGATTGTCCGCTCCAGATTGAAGAGAATCAGGATCGATGCGCCGAGAACGAAGAGGGAGAGAACCTGCCCGGCAGCCGTCAACGGAAAAATCAAACCGGCACCGTCGTTCGGTAAGTAAACACCCGCGATGAGCGATCCTCTGAAGAATCCGATTAGCGCCAGCGGAACAGCGGTGAATGCCACGAAGACCCACTTCCATTTAAGGAGGAACTTGGAAGCATCGACTCGTGCATAAGTCAGGCTGAAGACCAGCCAAACGGCGGGCGTAATGGCCGAAACAGCCACAATTCGCTTGGTCCAGAAGAGAACGTCTTCCGGCAATACCGCACCGTAACTGATTCCCCGCAACCCCTCTTCGGCGGCAAAAAGGAGCATGCCGAGCGCAAAGACGCGGTGAACCAAAGCCTGGCGGTCGCGCAGGAATACTCCTATTGCGACGATCAGGCTGAAGTAGGCGGCGGTGTAAGAAAGGACAGCAGAAGTGGACATGGCTGATGCAGTTCCCGTCGACCGAGACTCACGGGATCAGGGTGCAACCTCTTTCAAAGCAGCCTGAGCCAGCGGCTTCTCCTTGAAGTCCTTCGGATTGTTGCTTGCCTTCCTCAACGCCTCCGCGGCCTCTCTCGTTTGCTTCAGCTCCTTGTAAACTATGCCGAGGTGATACTGAAACGTGGGATTGTTTGGTTCTTTCGAGGCAGCAAACACAAATTGATCGCGAGCCAGTGTGTGATTCCCCAGCTTGAAATAGACCCATCCCAATGTATCTGCTATCGCTGGGCTTTCCGGGTGTCTTCTTTTGGCTCCCTGCGCCCATCCCAGCGCTGACTCAAGGTCCTTGCCTTCCTCAGCCAGCATGTAAGAGAGATTATTTGCAGCCACGTCCGAATTGGCATCCAGGTCCAGAGCCCGACGATAGTTGGTCTTGGCCTCCTCGACCTTGCCCTGAGTCTCGTAGACCATTCCCCTCGTGGCATAGGCGCCGGCATTGGTCGGATTTTTCCCAATGACCTCGTTCAATTTTTGAAGAGCGTCGGGAAGTTTGCCCACCTGAATGTACAAACTGGCGAGAGCAGCATCGGCGTTGCCCTTGGGATCTTTTTCCAGAGCCTTTTTGTAATTAGCTTCAGCTTCCGGCACTTTGCCCATGCTGGCATAGACCGCGGCTAACAATTCGAAGTACGGAGCTTTCTGCTCCTGATCCGCGATGGGGCTGATCTTTTGAATTGCCTTCTCTGGTTGCTTTGTCTCGATATAAAAGCGAGCTAATTGCTCGATCCGGTTGAAGGAGTTCGGATCCAGCTCCAGAGTTCTCAGGAGGGTCTTTTCCGCCTCCACTGTCCGGCCCATTGCGAGTTGCGTGCGGGCCATTTGATCGTAAACATCCGGACTGTTGGGCTGGTCCTTCATCAAAGCGATCAACTCCTGCTCCGACTCGGAGTAACGCTTCTCCGTACGAGCGATCGCAGCGTTAATAAGCCTTGCAGGCGGGTAACTCTTAACTACAGGCGCAATTTTTTCGAGTTCCGCCCGCGCATCCGCAGTCCTTCCTTTATCAAGCATCCCGCTTGCCAGCGCGACGCGCGCGACAACATAGTTCGGATTCAGCGTGAGCGCTTTTTGATAGTTATCGATAGCGAGATCGAGGTTTCCCTTCTTCGCCTCGACATTACCTAAGAGGTAGAACACCTCCGGTTGACCGCTGTTGAGGGACTGAGGCTCGCTGAGAGTCGCCTTCGCCTTGTCATACTCCTTCAACTGAAACTGGAGCTGCCCCTGGAGGAGAAGACCCTGGGGGTCCTTTGGCTTTGCCTTCATGACCTGGTCGATTTCGGCCTGGGCGCGCGCCGGCTCGTCGTTCATGAACGCGGCAGCGAGTTTTTTTGCAACGTCGAGGTCTTCCGCAAACTCCTTCTTGCTCTTCAGATCCAGTAGGACCTTTCGAGCCTCGGCAAGCTGGTTCCTCCTCGCGTATTGATTAGCCAGCATGAACGACGGCGTTGGATTCGTCGGTGTCAGTGCCTGAGTGCTCTCCAGCAGTTTGGAGGCATCATCGAAACGTCCCAACACAAAGTAGAGTTCAGCCAACGATCCGTAAACACTCTGCTCTTTTGGATATAACGCCAGGGCTTCCTTGAATGTGGTCTCAGCCTTCACGGAATCCTTAACAGCGATATAGTAGTGACCTAGTGAGTAGAGGGCTCCGAGGTTTTTGGGATCGAGCTCTTTCGCTTTCAGGAAAGCCTTCTCCGCTTCAGAAAAATTTTGCTGCAGGGCTTGTGTCGTGCCGAGGCCGACAAGAGCTGCGGCATTATTGGGATCGATAGCGGTTGCTTTCTCGAAGTCCTCCCTGGAATCGGGAAGCTTCCTCAAACCGGCATTGACGTTCCCTTGCAGGATAAGTGCTTCGACATCCTGAGGGTTTTTCTGTAGCAGCTTCTGCGTGATCTTGTTGATTTCCCCATAAGCCGCAGTATCCCGGAGATACAAATTCCCCAGCTTGAGGCTGGCATCCCTGTCATCGGGGACGTATTCAAGGAACGACTGCAATTGTTTTGCAGCGGAACGCAGGTCTCCCTGGCCTACGTAACTGTCGACGAGAAGGAAACGTGCCTCTCGATTGCGAGGGTCCTGCTGCACTGCGCGGAGCAGCTGGACTGTCGCGGTTGCATAGTCCTTCTCTTCGTAATACTTCTTTGCGTCTTTGACGAGATCCTCCGGTGTGGTTGGAGAAGAACGCCAGATGGCAAACGCAACAGCGGCGCCCGCCAGAAGGGTTCCGATTAGAAGTGTGGGGAAGAGTATTTTTTTCATAAGTTAGCCTCTCGCAACATAGACTCTGCAGCCGTGTCTTGCGCCACGGTTCTCTCCGTCCGCATCAGGGCTTTCAAAACGGGATAAGTGAGAACAAGCGCGATAAGGAAGAACGGGATTCCTCCCTCCTGATGTAGACGACTTTGAAGGATGGCCGGGTCCACATGAATGGACAGCAGGGTAAGCGTTACAATCCGGACACCGTTTTTGAAGATCATGATCGGAATCGCTACAAGAACGAGCGCGAGCCGCCGCCACGTTGCTTTCAGGAGCAAGTGCCCTGCAAGAACCGTGAGAATGAGCATGCTGATGAACGAGCGAATTCCGCTGCATTCCGGCGCCACTTCTATGGAAAGGTGCGGCATCTGAAAGATGAAACCCTCACGATAGACGGGAGTACCGGTCAACCTTAAAAGGATCAGGGCTATTTCCGCAGAGCCGCGTTGGAGAAAACCAATCAATGGCTTGAGAATCGCACTCGGAATCGGAATGCAGAAGGCGAGGAACAGCAGCGGAAACAGCGCGGCTCTGAAAGCCTCCACACCGTAAAACGCAACGAACAGTCCGATCCAGATCACAAGAATAGATGACGTTGTCAGAGCCAGCTGATCGCCTCGATCAGCAACCCCCCAGAAGCGGGCGGCCGCCGCCAGACCCAGGCCCAGCAAGGCAATGAAGATGCCCGGCAAGACACCCCACTGAACTCGATCGAAAATCTTCTGACGGCTTCTGAAGATGACAAATCCGCTTATGAATGGGATCAACAGTATCTGAGACGCGTTGGTGTGCTCTGTGTCCGCCGCGTATCGGATGAGATCGCGAAGGTTGTGCCACTGAAGTGCGAGCAGCGTCATCGAACCGAGCACGAACAGCGCGGTCCTGCGCCCGGAACTCACTTGCGCGGGGCCTCATATACAAGGTGTCCGTCATCGAGGCACGCATACGCCACTCGCGCCCGTTCACTGCCAGGGCCTACGATTTTCCAACCACTCTCTGCGGGAACGAGTTTCATCTCGTGCCGCTGCCTCCACCACTTGTCTACCTCGCCCGGCAGCGCAACCCAGACGTTTGCCCTTGATTGAAGCGTTCGGACATCTTCGAGCAGTTGTCGATAAATTTCCTGTGCGCGGCTTGAAAACACATAGTCGGGATGCACGATCAGACTTACGAGCCCATGTCCGCGAACGATTAAGTCAATCTGCTGTTTCCATAAGGTCGTGGAATAGTCGTTGAGGACATTAAAAATTGTGTAGTCCTGCGTCGTAGTCAGAGGCAATTCGAGCATGTTTCCAGGAAGGAAATACGGCATCACGGTGCAACAGCCACCCTGCTGCGGTTCCAGGCGGGCAACGTTCGGAACAGACATGTCATAGGAGAAGTTGAGTTCCTGAAGCCAGTCAACGTTCCGATACATCGTCGGCGAGCGGAAACCGACCGCGCCAAAGACTACTGCATATTCATTGATTCGCTTGGCGCGCTCGATGAAGGTGGCGCGATCCTGAAAAAGGTTTCCATCATGATCCAACCCATGCACATTAATTTCGAAACCACGCCCCCGGATGGAGTCCAGGAAGCCTGGTGAGACGTGATACCTCTTCTCGGGCACCACCTGAATCGAAGCCTTGAATCCAAACGCCTCGTCGACATCCATAAGCTTGCCGGTCAGATCTCGGCCAGCCTTTGTCTCAATGTCATGCGTCAGGATCGCGCAGGCCTGATGTCCTTCCGGCCAGAACCAGATGAACGGCAGCCGTTCCCGCTTCGACGCGCGAAGTGTCAGCGCCATCAACTCCTCTGAAAGGACATCGACGCTGCGGTCGACGGGCCAACTCGGAAATGTTCGCGATTGCCATCCTCTCAGGTACGCGCGTTGCAGATGCTTACGTAATGCAACGGGAAGGAAAGGGCGAAGTCTATAGTAGACATCCCGCGTCCATTCCGAATCCAGCCACGTGTCTGTGGAAGTGACATAGCGCTCGTAGCGGAGGTTGTCGATAACCTGATCGACATCAAACGGCAGGGAGACTCTGTTTGGGCTGAGATGAACCGCATTGGCAGCGTCGAACAGGTTGCCGTTAACGTAGGGTCGTGTCGTCCCCGCGGCCTGGCCATAGCAGACCGCATCCGGGCCAAAACGGAAAAATCCCTTTAGCCCGTTGAGACTTCCTTCCAGCCCTAGATCCGCAACGTCATCCGGGCAGCGATAATAATCAGTAATTGGCACGTGAATTCAGAATTAGGCAGTTACTTTGGAGGAATCCGGTTTGGAAGAATCGCAATAGACCATTTCGCCTCTTTGGGCCATGGATTGGTTGATCGCCTCAATCATTTGGACAACACGCAATCCGGAGATCCCGTCATTGAACGGCGTCTCGTTCTTCTGGATGCACTCAACGAAATATCGCGCTTCGAGCGACAGGGCTTCGACCTGTTCGACCCTGGGCACCCAGAGATCGCCAGTGCGGTAAATCACGCGAACGTCATAAGGAGCATTCCCGCCGGACCGTTCGATTCCCTTGTCGTAGACCCTTATCTTTTCGTCTGCTTCGAGGTCGTTCCATACGAGCATTCGCTTTTCGCCGCCGATCAATGTGGTCCGCACCTTCACCGGGGACAGCCAGTTGATATTGAGATGCGCAATGACTTTTCCGGGAAAATACATGGTGATGAACGCCATATCCTCTTCACCGTTGACATGCTTTTCGCCGGTGGCAACAACCGCAGACGGAGGATCGGGAATCAGATAGTCGATGATGGAGAGATCATGCGGGGCCAGATCCCAGACAACATTGGAATCGTGTTGAAAGATACCCAGATTAACGCGGGTCGAATCGTAATAGTAAAGCTTGCCTAGCGTTCCATTGTCGATCAATTCGCGAATCTTCCGTACCGCGCCGGTAAAGAGAAACGTGTGATCTACCATGATCTTCAGGTTCTTGCTCTCCGCCAGCTCGATCAACTCCTCTGCTTCGGCAACGCTGGCGGTAAAAGGCTTCTCAACAAAAATGTGTTTTCCGTTCTCTAGGGCCTTTTTGGAGAGCGGATAGTGATGGGAGATGGGCGTAACGATGGCAACCGCATCGATGTTGGGATTCGTGAGAATGTCATCGGCATCGGTAGTCACTTCCATCGACGGATACACTCCGCGCACGCGTTCAAGCGACTTCGGACTGACATCCGCAACGGCGACGACAGCAGCGTTGGGAACGTTATAAAAATTGCGAACGACATTCGGGCCCCAATACCCGTAGCCGACAACACCAATCTTCAGTGTGGATGAGTTTCTGTTAGTCACGGATTCACCTTGTTTTTGCGAACGTTAAGTCGATCCCAGAACCCTGCCGGTCCCTGGCATGTTTGAAACAAAAAGACATTAGTACGCGCCATCGCCTTTAAGAACGGCGAGAGGCGTTTTGAACAGAATCTTCACGTCAAGCCACAAGCACTGCTCGCGGATGTAGCGCAGATCCATGCGAACCATCTCGTCGAATGTCGTCCGGCTGCGGCCGGACACCTGCCACACCCCGGTCAAACCTGGCTTGGCCTCGAGAATTCGCCGGCGATGCCACAATGAATAATTCTCAAACTCGTAAGGAATAGGAGGCCGCGGACCAACGAGGGACATATCGCCCTTCAGAACATTAATGAACTGAGGTAGCTCGTCCAGGCTGCTTTTGCGGAGCAACCGGCCGATCGCGGTGACCCTCGGGTCGTTCTTGATCTTGTAGGTCCCGTCGGCTTCGGTCAGCTCCTGACTGATAAGTTTTCGAACATATTCCTGATGAATCGCTGGATCGTTATTCACGTGCATGGAGCGAAACTTCAGGAATGTGAATTCCTTACCAGCTTGCCCAATACGCCGTTGCTTGAAGAACACCGGACCTTTTGAAGTTGCCTTGATCAGCGCCGCGATGCTGAAAAACACGGGGGAAAGGAGCAGCAGAGCAACCACGCTGCCGGAGACGTCTACCACTCTCTTCAAGGTTGTACGCCTGCCCTCCGGTTCGTCACCGTTTAGTCCGGCCGAAAACTTGCGGTCGGTCGGCTTTCGGGCGACGTTTTCGTCGTCCGGAAAGATGTGGCACGAGATCCAAACGTGCTCAGCGCCAGCGGCGGCCGAGTGCCGGGATAAGATCGCTCGGGTTCGTTCGATCACGACAGATTCGAGGGTTTGTCTTCCTGCACCATTCAAGGTCGTCAGGATTACGCCGAGAACCGCGGAGTTCCGATACCAGCCGGTAACATCGGTCTCCCGCATCGTCGACCCAATCGCGCGGCCAATCTCCTCCATCGTGCCGGCATTGATTTTGGAACCCAGCTCTTCCATGTCGACCAACATCAGGGCAAAGCGAGTCCCCGATCGCTCGGCGCGTCGGCGCTCCAAAAGCAGCAGGCGCTTGAACAGTGATTCGTCTGCGATCGTCATGTCCACCTTCACTGGGGGAGTCAGGACTTCAGATACTTCTTCGAATCAGAGCTTCCCTTGCCGTCGCCTGAATACACCAGGCGATTTTCACCATATTGGTAGTAGCTGTAGGAGTGGTAGGTCTGGAATGGCATGGGCTTCACATCATTGAGAACGACACCAAGAAGTTTCCGCTGATCAACCGCCTTGAAAGCGCGATCGGTACTGGAGTAGGCAGTCTTCCCACTGCGGATGACCATCAGCAGGCCATCGCTCAACGCGGTCACTACACGTGCATCCGCGATTGGCGAGAACGGCGGAGCGTCGAGTATAACCGTGTCGAACACCGTCCTGAGATGCTCGACGAGTTCTTTCATCTTCCGCATGGAAAGGGCTTCGATCGGATTTGGAGCGATTCCGCCCGCCGTCATGAAATGAAGGTTGTTGATCCGACGCAAAAAACACTCTGGTGGCAAGAGTCCGCCCTGCAGATACTGAAGCAGGCCGGGGTCAGACTTGACGCCAAGATATTGGTCCAGCGTTGGCTTGCGAAGGTCACAATCGATGATCACCACTCGGCAGCCCGGGTCCTGCGAAAACGCGAACGCCAGGTTCACGCTGATCAAGGACTTCCCATCCTGCGCGTCCGGACTCGATACCGTTATGACCTTGAGAGGTTCCTCGGTTTCTGCCTGCCGAATCTGGATCTTCAGGTTCTTGAATTGCTCACTGGTAAATGAGAATTCATTTCTCGCTACCTCCAGCTTTTCATCCAATATCGGATTCGTGACTTCGGGCACCAGCAGTGTGGTGGCCGTGGACCTTGGCACGAGAACGCTTTCTTCCTTCAACTCATCCGTGAGAACTACGACCTTGACGGCTCCGACGCGCTCGAGAATTCCGAGAAGCTTTTTCAGATTGTCCGCGTGTAGTCCAGTCACCCGCGGCAATCTCTCGAATGTCTGCGGTGTCGTCAGCGCATTAAGAACATTCAATTCCTGAGGATTCCAGGGGAAGGCTGCGTTGTTCTGTTCAGCATTGAGAGCGAGCATTGCGTCTGGCGCAGAATCGAACAACTCGGTGCTGTTACGAGACATCTCCAGCAGCACGTGGGGCAAGGTGATTCGGGCAGGCACGTAATAGGTGCGAAGCGAGTTCGTAAAAGAGGAAACCTTGAAATCGTCCTCCAGTACGTGCTTGATAAGCTCAAGAGTTTGTCGCCTAACTGCGGCGCCAACGTCGCCATGGTTCACGAACTTCTTTCGAACGATCGCTTCTCCCAGCACCATCTTTTGGCGCTGGGCCTCAGCCTGCAATGAGTCAAGGTCCTTGGAGGTAATGTACCCATCGCGAGTGAGGTAATCGCCGAGTCGGCGAGATCCTCTGTTGGAGGATGCCGTATCGATGAATCCCTCACAAAAGGAGATGGTGACGCGTTCGCCTTTGGAGTTGGAGAGCAACAGGACACCGGTCTGCCGCTCCTGGCAGAGGCGGCTGACTTCGTCGAGTACGCAGTTAGTTTCAATCATTATCGATACACCAGTGTCTGCAGGACAGGCTCGAGTTGCTGCAGGATGTAATGTTGTTTGAGGTAGACACCGTAAAGGAAAACGCTATAGACGGCAAAGCCGGCAAAGAAGAATGTGGCAAATGCCAGTTTCTTTTTTCTGAGAGCGATCTGGTCCGCGTCGGAAACGATGGCAGGAATATCCACCATTACCGGCACTCCCCAGAGGGACTCAATCTCCGATTGAGTCCAGACTCTCTGTCGCGCGAGATCGACAATGAAGGCGAACGCGATCGACAACGCGAGACTGGCAAGGCATCCCATACCCAGGACCGCCCACTTATTGGGCTTCTCCGCTTCCGCAGGAAGGTTGGCTGTATCCTGGACAACAAACTGCGACCCTCCTGCCCGTGATTCCAGGCTCTCCGACAATCTCGCCTTTGTCAGGTCGGTATGCAGTTCGTCGCGTTGCTTGCGAAGATCCACGTTGTTCCTCACTACGGGGGTCAACGCCAGCTCGACGCGTGGCGTATTGTCAACGCGCTTCGTGACCTTTGCGATACCTTCCTCGATCGACTTTCGCTGGCTGATCCGGATGTCGTACTCGATCCTGAGATTTCTCATCTCGTTTTCAAAGTTTGTGTAAGTCGGATTCTTGTATTTGGTCGGAACTACTTCGGCAGGCTTCTCAGCCGGCTTTGGATTGTCGAGAGTGTCGAGCAGGTCTGCAGGGACCTCTGCCCGCGCGCGATCAAGACGAGCCTTGGCCTGCAGCACGTTCGGATGGGTGTCTGAGTGGCCTGCACGCTCTTCCTGGTACTCGGCTTTCCTTCTCAAATAAATGTCAACATAGGGATTTTTTTCCTTGGCTTCCTGTAACGCAGCCGGCCCCGGTGGTGCGTCCAGATACTCTGGGATTTGAGCCATAAGCTGCTCGTAACCCAATCGATTGCCGGCCAGGCGGCTGAGAGCCTCTTCATTGGATCTCTTATCAGCGTAGAGCCTCTCGAGCTCGCGCTGGTTGGAGTCCAGCCTGTCCGGCAGTTCATAGAGATGCTCCGTCTTGAGGGCGACCAGGTTTTGGTCCGAGTTGGAGAGGTCCGTTTCCTTCTTCTGCAACTCCGTAGCAAGAAAATCTGTGGTGCCGGCCACTTGGCTTGCGCGTTGCTCGCTATCCCTTACAAGGAATAACCTCGTAAGTCTCGTGACGATAGTTTGCGCCATTTGAGGATTCTTATCCTGACAGCTGATGGTGAAGTAGATGACGTTCATTGCTCCCCGTGCATCCGGCTCCACGCTGAACCTGATGGAGATCTGCTTCCTCAACCGATCAACAGCTTCGTCGCGGCTGAGCGCTCTCAAATCAGGCATTTGACTCTCGAACTCGTCGAGAATTCCAACAAGATTCGTGCGGCTCAATACCATCTGCTGGATCGACTTCAAACGCTGTTGCCCGGAGTTTGAATTCAAGTCCATCACGAAGTTTTCGGGAACGTCTCGCGGTTTGACGATCACCAGGGCTTCCGAAACAAAGACCTTTGGAAGTTCCTTCGTGAGGATGGCAACAAGACATGACAGGGCGATGAATGGGACAATAACCCACCACCGACGTCGCACTAGAAACGACATGAAGTCTTGTAGCGATTTAATACCTATTCTCATCGATAAAAATCTCCAGGGGATTTAGCAGACCGGGATTCCGGTGCAGGCTACCGCCATTTCAGTCACGGTTACCCGGAACTTGAGAATGGAGGATGAAGGCAGTCTCCAGTTCATTTTTCATTCGCAAGTACTTATGTCAAGAGCAATTTCGCTGCTCTGGAATCAATGTGATCGCCACAAATTCGGGTGGCTGTAGCGCAACGAAACGAAGAGCCGCCTTTGCGTGTAAGCATAGGGAGACGGTTGCGTAAAACGCTGGTACTGAAGCCCTCCCTGAAGCGAGAGATTCCTGGCCAGGCTGTATCCCATATTCGCCGTAGCCGAAGTGCCACGAGTTCGAAATGGATTGCCGGCAACGCCCGCACCATCGAATAAGGAAAAATCGGCGAAGACGTTGACGCGACGATTGAGGGCTCGCGAGACTCCGGCCGCTGCGCTCCGAGTGTTCGACACAGTACCCACACCGCTGGTCGTGGCGTTGTTATTACTGAGGGAGGCGTGAAAACTGTTTCGCTTGATTGTCTTCGCAATGCTCGCCGTGACAGCCAGGGTCGTGTTACTGCCAGGAATGTTGAGATTATCGACTCGCGATGGCCCTGCGCTGACGTTCACGCTTGTTTCTTTCGCCAGGGTGTATGTCAGGCCGACAGTAGCTGAGGTTGAAACCGCGCTGTTGAACTTGTCAAACGTGAAGTGAGAGCCGTTATATGCCAGATTCCACGAGGTCCGCTCGTTCAGGCGCCGTGTGTAGGTCGCATTTACTGAAATCGTCTGTAGATCGGAAAGGCCGAGCAGCGGGCTTTGGCTAGCGCCATAGTTTCCGAAGGTATGGGTTGCTCCAAACGACAGCGTGGACTTCGCAGAGAAGCTATGATCGAAGGCAACGTTAAGATAGTTTGTTCCAATCGCAGTTGCCGTCGTTACGGGATAGAAGTAGACAACAAGACCCTCTTCTTCGATTGCAACCCCACGAAGTGCGTAAAATGTCTGGATGTCATTCGTCCGCGTATAGTTATCCGAAACTCGCACACTCCATCGCTGACTCAGTTTACGTGAGATACCAAGCGATGCCGTATGAGAGGTCGAATGCCTCGCAAGCTCGCTGCCGTAGTAGTTCCAACCGAAGGCGTACGAAAGGCTTAAGACGGAACGCGCAGTCTTGGAGCTCAGAGTTGCAGCAGGACTGATGTTGTAAAAACTCTCCCAATTCGACGACTCACCCTGGCCAATATTGGTAGGATAGTCATTCACGCCTCCGCCGACATCAATCGACCCGTCCAGCTGATTTACTCTTTGGGCGTAAGCCGGAAGACACCAGCCCATAAGCAGGAAGGTGAAACCAATCAGACTGGCACGAATCAAAAAGGCGCGTGAAGACCGCACTTCTCAGTGAACCTCCACCACGTCGCCAGACTCCAACTTGATGTTCTGGGATAAGTTTTTACCCTCGATGAATTCCTTATAATTGAATTTCAGCATCAGATTTCCACGGAAGATGCGGACGTTCTCCTTATCTGCAAACTCGGAAAATCCACCTGCGTTTGCCAATATCTGCATGATCGTCAGCGGAATCGGACTGCTGAACGCGCCGCCATGCCCTACATTCCCCATAACGTAAACCTGGTAGCTTTGTATCGTATCCACGATGACCGTAACTTCAGGAACATCGATCTTCTCTTTGAGCTTTTCCTCCAGTTTCTGCTTCAGCTGTACCGCCGTGAGACCGGCTGCCTGAAGGTCCTGAACGAGAGGAATTGAGATTCGTCCATCCGGGCGGACAAGAACGCGGCCCTGGGACACCTCGGGTTCCTTCCAAACATAGATATGCAGGACGTCATTAATCTGAATCAAATAGGGCCCCATATCCTGATTTCGAGACGGTCCGGCCGACTGCGGAATGGTGGGGACCGTTGAATTTTGTTGGGCGGAAGCGACAGACACCAATCCAATGCTCAGAAGAAATCCGAGCCATCGGTATTTTGTTGTAGACATATCGTGAGCCTTTCCCGCGCCAACGAGCCGCACGCCTTGGACGTGTGCGGCAGTGGTGCGTGTGCGCTGCTATCGTTTTGAGCAGGAGGGGACGATGATAACTCGACTCTTCAAGGCTGCTCACCCCTCGAGAGGAGAACGCTTGTTTGAATCAAGGAAGAGCTGGTGTGGTGCGAACTGCGCCCGATCAACCTGCAACGATCGAGTTCAGCGATGAGTGCAATTTCATCTCATCAGGAGCGATTCAGAGTTGCTGCCCGCGGGCCGGCAAGGACAGTCTGTTCTCTGCCGGCATTCTCCGTCGTTCGAATGGACGAAGACACTGGCTTAATCCAGTGGCTATCCAATTCAACGGCAACAGAGCGCATCAGCAGCGACACTGAGACAACCAGCCGGTCTGAACTCTTTATCCGTGTAACGATGCCGGTCAGTCCTTCCAAAGGACCGTTCTCAATCTGCACGCTCTCGCCGACCTTTAAGTACGGCCACGGCTGCGCAGCAAGTCCGGACTCCATGACACGTCTGATAGCGGCAAGTTCCGCTTCGTCGACGGTGATCGGGGTCTTTCCGGACCCGACCACCTGATTCACGCCAGGCGTTATAAGAATCGGGAGCCGAGCATGGACATTGAATCGACAGAAGACGTAACCAGGAAACAAAGGAAATGCTAACGTTTTGACGCGATCAGACCATTGGCGCGTCGAAGTGTAAGTCGGATAAAAGACCTCATAGCCCTTGTCTTCAAGGTGGGTCTGAACATGCTTCTCAAACCGGGGTCTAACGTGTAACGCGTACCATTGCTCGCTCATCCTTGCGCGCCTCCCGCGGCATCCATGATCTTATTTATCCAGGGGATCTGTATTGTACAACCGACCTACAACTCGCTGTCAAGAAACAGTTTCCACAGGTTTTTCCTCTTTCTGTGGAAGAATCCGTACCTGTTCTGTTTCCCTCCAGAACCCCTGTTACAAACGTCGGCCGAAATCCTTTCGCAAGCTTCATTCCTTTACCGCAGCTGATTATTGCAACGATGACGTTGGAAGTTTAATAGTCGTAAGGTGCCGTGGGTACCCTCACACTTTTGGGCTACTGATCATGACACGTTGAGTGCCTTAGCGGCCTGACAGGCTACCGCCACTTGAGCCCCAATCTTGGAATGGTTTGCAAAGTCCGGATTATCCATATGCAAGAGTTGTTGTCAAGGACTGCGTCCCCCTGCCTTGATAGCCCGAGAAGGTTACGAAAATGTCACGATTGCAAGGTCTTTTCCGGCATCTGCAACGACGGTGTGTCGCGAAATGAGACAGCCGAGACACCACGATTCCGCGGTTGAAAACTTGAGACCGACGTCCGCATAATGGGTTCAATGGACGTCACAGACACTCTAAAACGGCCTCTTCGCGGCCTCCGGATTTCCGTGACCGATCGATGCAACTTCCGGTGCACCTACTGTATGCCTTTCGACGAGTACCAGTGGGTTGAACGAAGCGAAGTACTGTCGTTTGCTGAAATCGAGCGAGTCGCACGTCTTTTTGTTGACCAAGGAGTGTCGCAGATACGGCTGACCGGCGGAGAGCCCCTGGTACGTCGAAGTCTTTCCACTCTGGTGAAGCAGCTGAGCAATATAGAAGGGCTGCGCAGCCTGTCTCTGACCACCAACGGAGCGCTCCTTGCCGAGCAGGCATCGGGCTTAAAGGCTGCTGGCCTCGGCCGGATCAATGTAAGTCTCGACACACTTCAAGCGGATCGTTTTCGAAAGATCACTCAGCGAGGCGAACTGCAGCCCGTTCTTGAGGGCCTTGCTGCGGCAAAAGCTGCAGGAATGAATCCCATCAAGGTGAATGCGGTAATCATCCGTGGCTTCAATGATGACGAATTGCTCGACCTTGTCGAATTCGGGCGGCGTCACGGGTTTGAAATGCGTTTAATCGAGTACATGGATGTGGGTAATGCGAGTGGATGGACCCCCGAAAAGACTTTTTCGAAACGGGAAATGCTGGAAGTCATCCACGCCCGGTTCCCTCTCCGTGAAGTGGGAAGAGTATTCGGAAGCGCGCCCGCGGTCGATTATGAGTTCGTTGACGGCGCTGGACAAATCGGAATCATTGGTTCAGTCACGGAGCCGTTCTGCAGCAGTTGCACACGTGCCCGACTCACAGCTGATGGCAAATTCGTTACGTGCTTGTTTGCGGAAACCGGCTTCGATTTGAAGTCGAAGATGCGCCAGGGAGCATCAGACGCCGAACTCAGTGAAATCATCCGAAACGTCTGGACCAACCGAGGCGATCGTTACTCGGACCTCAGATGGGAACGTTTGAAATCCGGATCTGCTTACGAACCTCGAGACCACAAGAAAATCGAGATGATCACATTGGGGGGGTGAGCCTGCTTCAGGCAGCGGTTACGCTACCCCAGACCATAGCGCTTCAACTTGTTCAACAGTCCCTGATGGCTTAACCCAAGCATCTTTGCGGTGCGCCGCTTGTCGTTTCCCGTCTGAGTCATTGCATCGCGAATCATTTGAATCTCGAGTACGGTGACGCGATCTTTCAGGGACTGCTTCGACTTTCCCGAAGAAGTCTCTGGAGCCGGGCCGGAGTCCAGCGGCTCCAGACGCTCTTCCTTGACTGCTTCGGAGAGGTCGTCGAAAGTAATCCGCTTGCTGCCAGTCAGGACGGACGCGCGCTTAACTTCGTTCTCGAGTTCTCGAATGTTCCCCGGCCAGTCGTAGGCAGTGAGTGCCTTCATTGCGTCAGGCTCAAATCCTTCGATTTCGCGATCAAGATCCTTCGCCTGCTTGCGCAAGAAGTATGTCGCGAGCATAGGTATGTCGCCGCGGATTTCCCGAAGAGATGGCATCCGCACGTGGATAACGTTGAGGCGGAAAAAGAGGTCCTGCCGAAAATGCCCGCGCTGGATCTCTTCTTTAAGGTCCTTGTTCGTAGCGCAAACAACGCGCACATCGACGGCAACCGGCTTTCTGCCACCGACCCAGTCGACCTCCTTTTCCTGAAGAACACGAAGCAGCTTGGCTTGGGCTGTCAGGCTCAAGTCGCCGATTTCGTCTAGAAACAATGTTCCGCCGTTGGCCATTTCGATTCGCCCCATACGGCGATCGACGCCGGTAGCCACACCCTTTTCGATGCCGAACAGTTCGCTTTCGACCAGCTGGTCCGGGATTGCCGCACAATTCACCGCGACGAACGTTTTCGCTGCGCGCGTGCTCATGTAATGGATTGCACGAGCCGACAGTTCCTTGCCGGTGCCGTTTTCGCCGGTAACCAGAACCGGAAATGAACTCTGAGCGGTCTTTTCAAGTAGACTGCGAATCGCTTCGATGCGAGGAGTGCTTCCCAGAATGGTCCGCGTCGAAAATCGTTCCTCCACTTCCTTGCGAAGAATCTGGTTTTCCTCGAGCAGCTTCTGCTGGCGGATTTCCATGTCCGACATTGCGCGCGCGTTTTCAAGAGCAACCGCAGCATGCAGCGCCAGCGTTTCCACCAGTTGTTCGTCTTCGGCAGAGAATCTTCCATCCTTTTTATTGAGCACCTGAAACACGCCGATGATTTCGCGACGAATATTTCGTAGGGGAACGCTGAGAATGTTTCGCGTCTGGAAGCCCGTCATCGAATCGATCGTTGGATTAAACAGAGGCGATTTGTATGCGTCCTCCACGATCATGTTTTTTCCGGAAATCAGCACTGCGCCTGCAATACCCAGACGCGCATCAAAACGGATTGTCTCGGACACTCCAAGGGCAGTTCTGGCCCACAGCTGGCTCGTCGCCTTGTCGAGCAAGAATATCGTCGCTCGCTCCGCATCGATAAGCTTGGCCGCTTCCGCGGTTATAAGATTCAGCAGTTCGTCAAAGTCTTTTTCGGAATTGATTCGGTGTGCGATGGCAAGCAGCGAAACGAACTTATCAATGATGCTGTGCGGGGACTTCAGATCTACCTTCATACAAATGTCGGGGCTACGTTAGACAGCAATGCGACCGATGTCAACAATACTGGGGTGAAAAGCCCACATTTTCCGACCTTTCCGGAAGCGGAGTCCGCTTTCCTGTAGCGCTTGAAACGAAACAACAACACGAACAGGCTCCAAACGCACAAGACAGAGTACGAGGTATGCATAAAGAAACCAATGGAAGAACTTGTGATAGTCCTCAGCCTGGAATTTGCGCGGTTGCGTCTGTTATCAATCTTCAAACCCGCTGTCGTCGCTTTCGTATATCGAGTCATCGAAAATGACGACGCCGCTCTTCTTCAGCAGCTGGCACAATGGACAATCCGGACAAAAAAATTCAACCGGATCGAACTCTCGTCTGCGCCGCCTGATGGTGGCTTTCGATGGCCGGTCCAGATGGACCAGAGTGAAGGCACCTTTTCTCGAAATGACGACGCCCCTGCCGTACAACGCACGAATCTCCCTGTTGGAAAGCATGGAACACAGATACTCCGTGGCGGGATAACCAAAGGGCGGGTGGAGTATAGCGAAAGGACAAACGTTTCTAAAGACTAACGTCCGAAATCGTCCTGCAGTCGGACGATATCGTCTTCCCCAAAGTACGTACCTGTTTGTATCTCGATAAAGATCAACATGCTTTCCCCGGCATTCTCGATTCGATGCGCGACGCCGGCCGGCACATCTATGGTTTCTCCCTGTGAAAGCATGATTTCCCTGCCATCCAGAGTGACCCGCGCAACGCCGGTGACCGCCATCCAATGTTCCGACCGTTTCGCATGTTTCTGATAACTCAGGCGCTTACCAGGTAGCACTTCGATGCGTTTCACCTTATGAGTGGGCGCTTCATCGAGAACTGTGAACGTTCCCCAGGGCCGGCTGTCGAATCGGGGAGACTGATCTGAATCGGGCACGGCAAAAGACTGTATCGCAAGAGCTTTAATCCAGCAATTACCTTGACTCGCATTTGCCCCGCTGCCACCATCCAGCTGGATGCTTGTACGTTTCTGGGGAACAAGGGGTTCGATACCGACGCCGGGTCCGAAGACCGCAAGATACGGCGGCAACACCTCTTGCGTTGAACTCCGAATCGATGATGGAACCGTAATCATTCTCGATTGCGGCACGGGCATTCGGCAGCTGGGTATGGAGCTTCTCAAGGAAGGCGTCCGTCGTATCCATCTGCTGATCGGACACACGCATTGGGATCATATTCACGGCTTCCCTTTCTTCACTCCGGCTTCCCTGCCACAGAATGAGCTGAACATCTTTGCTCCCGTTGGCTTCCAGCGGAGTCTCGAAGATGCCCTCTCGGGCCAGATGCAGTATTCGTACTTTCCCGTCAAGTTGCAGGATCTGTCCAGCCGCATCCATTTCACAGAACTCGAAGAAGGCCTATTTCGCATTGGAGATGTCCTTGTTGAAACCCAGTATCTGAATCACACGGCGCCTACGATCGCTTACAGAATTACCTATGGCGGATCCACTGTCGCGTACGTCACAGATCATGAGCCTTACTGGAACAATCCAGGACCCCAGTTCGAACATCCAGGTGATCAGCGGCATATCGATTTCCTCAAGAAGGCAGACCTTGTCATTCACGACGCGCAATACAGTGAAGAGGAGTACCGAACCAAACTTGGCTGGGGACACAGCACAATTGAGTATGCAACCGACGTAGCGATTGCAGCGGGAGCCCGCCGGCTTGCGTTGTTCCACCACGACCCAACGCACGACGACGACACGGTTCTGGCTTTCGAAACGCATGCCCGTGCTCGCGCTAAAGCCGCGCAGTCTGCTCTCGAAGTTTTTGCCGCGGCTGAGGGGCAAACGGTGGAACTCAAAGGAACACTGTCGCGCCGCGCGGAGGCTGGAGTCTCGGCGCTGCAACGCCGCCCGATAAGGGGCGGGCGTGTACTGGTCGTGGCTCCAAACCCGGCAGATTTAACCGATGTCGAACAGACCCTGTCTGAAGACGCTCTTATTATCAATGGCGTCAGCGATGGACAGACAGCGATTGAACGCGCTGCTGAACTTCAGCCCGACCTTGTGATCCTTGGTTCGGGTCTCGCGGACGGCAATGCCGCGGATTTCATTCAGCCCATCCGCAGCGTCTTGCAGAAGCCCGATCTTCCCATTCTGATTCTCACGGAGGAACGAGGGCCTCAGGCATCGATAACCCACGCTGGACGCATCGCCACAGACTATCTCGCTCGGCCGTACAGTCCGCCTATGTTGCGATCACGGGTACGATCCTGGCTTGCCAGGACGATGGGTCCGGATTCGCAGAGTACGGATATTCCTCAAGGGCCAAAAGAGCCCACAACTGCGACTTCTGATACAAGCGTAACGTCGGCACAGGTGCTCGCGTCAGTTGAACTGTTTCGGACGTTGTCACCGGCGCAACTAGCAAAGCTCCTTTCAGGATCGTCCCAACGCTGGTACCCAACGGGATATGCCATCATTCAACCGGGAGAACGGCGTCACAGCGTCTACGTCGTGCTATCAGGCAGAGTGCGAGTCGCAGAAACGCTTGCTGACACTTCCACAGACACCTCCGTCACGGAGTTGCGACAAGGCGAAGTGTTTGGCGAACTGGGAATCCTCAAGGAACGGACGCGGACTGTAACTGTCGTTGCACTGGAGCGGACATCGTGTCTCCTGATCCCTGACGTGAATTTCCTCGACGCACTGCATGCATCTCCGGAAACGGCTCTCGGCCTGGTTCAAGTCATGGCCCGCCGGCTGGTTGAAGCCGATCGGTCTCTAACACGCTATGCACCGGATCCGTTGACGAGTTTGCCGGGACGCCGCGCCTTCCATGAACTCTATAAACGCGTATCAGCGGGTGCGCGCCGACGCAAAAGCAGCGTTCTGCTGATTGCGGTAGACGTTATTCATCTCAAGGCCATTAATGATCGGTACGGCTATAACGTCGGCGATGAAGTGTTGCGAACCGTCGCGGACATCCTGGTCGAATCCTCGAGGGACACCGATCTGATAGCGCGTTACGGCAGCGATGAATTCGCCGCACTTCTGGTTGAGGCGGCTGCAAAAAACGCCGCGATAGTTGTCGGGCGGATACAGGAAAGATTTCAAAATGCCGTTGCTCAACGCGGATTACCTCCGGAAACCGAGTTACGAATAGGATTCGCCGTCAGCGACGAGCCACCCGATACTGTCGATGCCCTCTTGCGGGAGGCTGACGCCAGCGTGCAGTCTCAGGCAATCCAGTGAGTCTACCGAGCACTGAGCCCCCATTTCGTCCTGCTATACTTCAGAACATGACGTCAGTGACACCTGTCTTTACTGAATATGAACGTCGGGTCGTTCATGAGATTGCACGCCACCGGGTACAGCCAAACGCTGTTCAGCGAGTTCTGGAAGCCATCGGCAAACCGGTCGGCAAGCTATTCCAATATGCCCGGGACAGCAAGAATCCTGCCCTGAAAGGCATTTCAGAACGCGTTCAGGGATGGATCTCGGAAGGTTTGATCAAAACGGTTCAGGCGGCAAACCGATTCACGGGAACCGATGAAATCATCCGGCGCGTCGAAGCAATGGACATCCATGTGGCCGACATCGAGTCGATGCGCTATCTCCCCATAAGCAAGCTCGATCGCATTGCGGATTCCTTCAAGATGAGCAATCGGTTGCTGCTGGGTTTTGAGGGTGCGCTGCTGGGCAGCGCAACTACGCTTGCTGAGGGCGTCCCCGGCGCCCAGCTTGTGATTCCGTCGCTTATCCTCGCCGACGTGACAGCTTCGATAACGCTTCTGTCACGACAAACCTGCATTCTGGCTGGAGTATACGGGTTCTCGCCCAAGACACCCGAGAACCTCCCACATGTTCTCGCGGCCATGGCGCCGCAAACAGCGACAACGGATGAGGGATACCTCGCCATCAAGGCAGCCATTGTCGGTTCAATCCGGGAAACGACCCGGTTCGTCGCCGGCACCACGGGCGTCTTGATTGACCGCCAACTACTCGAACGGGAGGCTCCTCAGATGATCCGGCTCATCGCTACGGTTACGGAGCGGCTCGGTGTCACTGTGACGCAGAAGGAGCTTGGCATTCTGGTCCCGGTTGCCGGCGCAGTGCTCAACGGCAGTCTCAACCTCGCGTTTCAACAGGTCAGCCATCAAACCGCAAAGGATTACTTCAGAAGACTTCTTCTTGAGGATCGCTATGGCGATGAGCTCATTGCAGTGGCTATTTCCAGCGAGATGGCAGAGATCCGCGCGAAGGCCTCGAATCCACGCGATTGACAACCGAACCACGTGTCCGATACTTTAGTTTTTGTTAGAAATTGCGGGAGGAATGATGGGAGCAAGTACCGTCGAGATAACTGACAACAACTTTGAGGCCGAGGTTTTAAAGTCAAACGTACCGGTTCTTATTGATTTTTGGGCCGCCTGGTGTGGCCCGTGCCGTGCGCTGGCTCCAACGGTAGAGGAAGTTGCGACGCAGTATCAGGGACGCGTTAAAGTCGGCAAGCTCGATGTGGATGCTAACGGCAACACGTCATCCCGCTTCAATATTCGAGGCATACCCACGCTGCTTCTCTTCAAGGACGGCCAGGTTCGCGAGCAAATTGTCGGCGCCGTTGGCAAAGACGTCATCACCAAGGCGTTGGACAAGCATCTGGTCTGAAACAACGCAGGTTATTGTGCAATCTTCATTGTCAGAAATTCGTGTGTTCGCTCGCCTGAAATCCTATTCTCGACGTCGTAAATCGACCCAATCGCTGCGATGAAAAAGAATGTGGCTATCGTCGGACTTCAGTGGGGCGACGAGGGAAAAGGAAAGATCGTTGATATCCTCGCTAAGGGATTTGACTGTGTCGCGCGATATCAAGGCGGACACAATGCCGGGCATACCGTAAACTTCGGCGGCCGGCGTCATGTTCTGCACGTCGTTCCTTCCGGGATATTTCACGAAGGTGTCGCCTGTGTTGTCGGTGGTGGCGTCGTTCTGGATCCGATCGCCTTTCTCGAGGAACTGGACGGGCTTCAGGCCGTTGGCGTAAACGCCCAGGGACGATTGTTCGTATCCAACCGTTGCCACGTGATCCTTCCCTATCACCGCGCCGTTGAGGCCGCGATGGAGAAGCAACTGGGCGATAGAAAAATCGGTACAACATCCCGTGGGATCGGGCCCGCCTATGAAGACAAGATCGGTCGACGAGGTCTGCGAGTTTGCGATCTGCTCGATCCTGAGCTATTTGCTTCAAAGATTCGAGCCCAGGTCGACTTGAAAACTCGCGCCCTGGAATCATTGGGATCGACTGAGAGGCTAGACGCCGAGAATATCGTGCACTCCTACCTCAAGTACGCCGAAGAAATCCGCCCCTTCGTTATCGATTCCGCCGCGTTCATCAACAAGTTGTTGAGCGAAGGAAAATCAGTTCTTTTTGAAGGCGCGCAGGCTACCCTCCTGGATATCGATCACGGAACATATCCGTTTGTGACTTCGTCCAGCGCGTCGGTGGGCGGTGTCGCCGCCGGTTTGGGAATTTCACCCAAACATGTTCAGGGTGTTATCGGCATCATGAAGGCCTACACGACCCGCGTCGGTACTGGCCCATTTCCGACGGAAGCTGACGATTCCTGCGGCGAGCGCATCCGAAAGCTCGGATCTGAATTCGGCGCTACGACGGGAAGACCCCGCCGATGCGGATGGTTCGACGGGCCGGCGGGACGCTATGCGGCGATGATCAACGCCCCGGATCTCGTCGTCATCACAAAACTGGATGTCCTCGATGAGTTTGCAGAAATTCCTTTCTGCACCGAGTACAGGTATAAGGGGTCAGTTCTGCGAGAATTTCCCGCTGAGGTGGAAGTTCTCGAAAAGGTTGAAGCGGTCTACCGAAAACTTCCCGGCTGGCAGTCCTCCATTGCCGGCATTCGCGAGTGGAAACAACTGCCGGTTAAGGCGCAGGACTATCTCAAATTCCTGTCAGACTACCTCGGCGTTGAAATCGGGATGGTGTCAACGGGTCCGGGTAGGGACGAAACGATTCGCTTGAAGGATATCGAGTAGTCTTGCCCGAAATCCGTTTCTACTTTCGCAAAACCAGATCGAAATTCGCGTTAGCGTCTGTGTTTGCCGCTACTGTCACTTGTTGGGTGAGTTCGTAGGGATCTTCGTAGTTGTAAACCTGCAGTTTCTTGTTGATGTCCTTCAGAATCACGCCTTCATGCCACATCTTCAGCGTGTAGGTTCCAGGCGGCACATCCTTGATTACGAACTCGCCGTTGCTATCCGTCAGCGCGACATAGGGATTTGAAGCCACATAGATGAATGCGCTCATCCAGGGATGGCCCGCGTCGCACGCCAGTGTGATAATGCCCGGCTTGGTCATCGACATATCAACAGTCTCGCGCTGCCCCTGCCGAGCCTGGGCATAGTTGAATACTTTAGAATCGGCCTGTCTCCCATTCACGTTGTGCAGAATCGGATCGCTGTTCGTGATTTCGACTTTGGAATTCACAGGCACGATCATCGTGTGCGGGGCGTACTGACACTCCTTTTGATCGATGAGAATCGACTGAGTTGTGGGAGTCGGACGCGCGGAGGGACTCGCGACTCCCTCCAGAATGACGAATGTCCCCTGAACCCCATTGTCCTTTCCGAGAACGATTCTCGGCAAGGACACGGTTGAGCCGCAGACCTTCTGATCCTGACCGATTGTGTCCGAAGCAGGTTTGGGCGCATCGCCCTGAAGAACGACGCGCCCACGAATTGTGCCACCCGAACCGGCAATCGGTCCGCCATTAGGGAGCGCGTCACCCGCGGGATCACCGCACCCTGACACAAAAACCATCGCCGCAAAAGTCGCAGCGAAGCAGAAACGATCCATAAATTTCATCGAGGTACCTTATCCGGAGGTGTGGGATCAGGAATCGCGTTGCTAATCGGCGGCAAAGACTGAAGGTATGCAAAAACCGCCTTCAAATCTTCATCAGACATCTCTCGATACCAATACCACGGCATCGGAGGCAGGATATCACGTCCCGTGCCCTGGTGTTTTCCGTTCCTGATGGCATCAATGAACACCTGTTCTGTCCAGGTGCCCAGTCCCGTTGCCTTGTCAGGGGTAAGATTCATCGCGTAACTTACACCCCAGGGGCCCACCCAGGCCGTCAGATTTCCGTTTGCCAACGTTCCGTAACCGCCTTCCCCGAACAGTTTCGCGGGAACCGGAGGTAACTTGTCGCCGGCCGGATGCCCGGAAAGTTCTCTCGTCAGGTCTGCCTCAGGCCCTTTCGGGCCGAATGTTTTCGGCGTATGGCAGTCATTGCAACCGCCAACTCTCGTCAGGTACTTTCCGCGTTCGGCGGGTGTTTGAGTGGGCGCCGCCTTGCTGTCCGCGGTTGCGGGCGTGGCGGACTTATCTGCGGCCGGCTGACACCCAGTAGTGAGCGCCAGCGCGACCGCGGCTCCTAGAATGAACCGCATAGCATCTCCTTTGATTTACTCAGCTTTAAAGCTTTGAACGCTTGCTTCGTGCATCCAGCGTTGCGAAAAAACGCGTGTGATTATCGTGTGCCTCGATGTGCGGGTCAAGTCGTCCTTGATAAGGCGCCAGCCCTTGACCTCCTGATTCCTGTGAGTTACGATTCGCGGCTTGCAGAAAAAGATTTTTTCTAAGCTGTAGTCATGCACGCGCGCCATTAAAGGAGTACAAAAATGCCAAAGAAGATTGTCGATACCATTCTGCCGACCACCATGGTCGGGTCCTATCCTCGGCCGACCTGGTACAAGCAGCAGTTGCTGGGTCGGGACATTCAGGTCGCCTTCAAAGAGAGCGCTTATGAAGAGACTTACCACGATGCTGTCGCGGCAGTGGTGCGGGAACAGGAGGAAGCAGGCCTGGACATCGTGACGGACGGCAATATGTGGTACGACGATTATGTCGGCGTCATCGGTTCATTCTGCTGGTACATGTATGAACGCATCGGAGGCTTTGAGGCAGCGCGCGAACCTCATCCTTCAGGTGTCGGTAAGCCCAAGAGTCAGGGAAAGGCAATTCTTGATGACTGGGGCGGCGTGGTGAATAGCGGTCCTGTCACTCGAGGGCCCATCCGTCTTGCAGATCTCTACCAGATCACCGCCTCACACGCCAGGAAACCCATCAAGGTTTCGGTCGGTGCCGGCCCGGCGAATCTTGCCTGGCACGTCTACTTCAAGCACTACAAGAACCCCAAAGAGCTCAGTCAGGCGCTGGCCCCTATCTTCAACGCCGAAATGAAATCTCTGGTAGCCGCCGGCGCAACCTACCTTCAGTTTGAAGACCTCGGCGCATGGTTGCCGTTGTTTACTGGCGACAAGAACGATTACACCTGGATCAAGGACGTTGTTGCCCAGTGCTGCGATGGCGTCGATGCGAAGATTGGTTGGCACTTCTGCTTTGGAAACGCCTGGGGCAATGACATTTTGAGCGCGTCTTTCCCCGAGGGTTATCAGACTGTTCTCCCGAATTTTTTCGACACGCCCGGTATCGATCAGTTTGTTCTGGATTACGCAAATCGCAACATGGCAGGCATAGAATTCATGAAGAATCTGCCCAAGGATAAAGACCTTCAGGTAGGCGTGCTCGATATTCGCACCAACATGATCGAGAAGCCGGACGTTATCGCCGACCGAATTCGCCAGGTCCTCAAGTACGTTCCGGCGGATCGGGTCTATCCCAGCACCGACTGCGGCATGAAGCCACTCGCTCGCATGGTCGCCAAAATGAAGCTTGCCTCGCTGGCCGAAGGCGCCGCGATTGTTCGCAAGGAAGTAGGCGGAAAGTAACAATTTATAGACTTCACCAGATGGAGGGAACCGTGTCTTCAGTCGATAAAAAAATAATTGCAGTGGTAGGTAGTACGGGCTCGCAAGGCGGCGGACTAGTTAAAGCGATCCAAAGCGATCCAAGCGGCGGTTTCAAGGCTCGCGCGATTACGCGAGACGCCAACAGCGACAAGGCCAAGGCACTCAAAGACCTCGGCGCAGAAGTTGTTGCCGCCGACATTGACGACGAAGCGAGCCTGAAAAACGCATTCGCCGGCGCTTACGGCGCCTATTGCGTCACATTCTTCTGGGCCCACTTCTCACCGGAGAAGGAACAGCAGGGCGCGAAAAATATGGCCAGTGCGGCGAAGGCCGCCGGTGTTCAACATGTCATCTGGTCCACTCTGGAGGACACCCGAAAGTGGATCCCGCTCAGCGATAACCGAATGCCCACGCTTCAGGGAAAGTACAAGGTGCCCCACTTCGATGCGAAGGGTGAGATCAATCACGTCTTTACCGATGCTGGCGTACCCACGACGTTCCTTCTCACGTCCTTCTATTGGGACAACATGTACATGTTTGGGATGGGACCGAAAAAAGGCGATGACGGGAACTATTCCATTACTTTCCCGATGGGCAATCACAGAATGTCCGGCATTGCCGCCGACGACATCGGAGGCTGTGCCTACGGCATATACAAAAAAGGGAAGGAATCTGTAGGAAAGACGGTCGGAATTGCAGGGGAGCATCTAACCGGCGCCCAGATGGCCGAAAAGCTCTCGAAGGGGCTGGGTATCAAGTGCTCCTACAATGCGGTTACCCCGGACGTCTATCGCAGTTTTGGATTCCCGGGAGCTGACGATCTGGGCAACATGTTCCAGTTCTACGCCGACTTCGAAGACTACTTCGTTGGCGCTCGAAATCTCGACGTCGCACGCGCTCTGAACCCGAAGCTTCAAACTTTCGACCAGTGGCTTGCGAAGAACAAAAGTAAGCTGACGCTCTAACTCCGATCTCTGTCCTTTACCCGCCGCGCGGTGGCGGGTAAAGGTGGGGATTCGATCGCGGTTCTCTCTCCTCGTCATTTCATCCAACCGCCTCAGCGCGGGACCTCGCGCTCAAGAGCGGGTATACTTTTCTAGTTGGAGATCGCCGACAGCAGTTACGGCGACAACACCAGGGGGTTATAACGTCACTATGGAACTGGGAAAAGGTCTCGGGCTCCTTACATATTCCACATTGGTGCATCCCGGCGATACGTGGGATGACATGTGGAACAGTCTCATCACCTACGTACCCAAGGTAAAGGAGCGGGTTGCTCCCAGAGAATCCTTCGGGATTTCGCTGCGTCTTTCGAATTCCTCGGCAGAAACCCTGGTGCACGACAAGAGCAAGCGGGAGCAGTTGAAGAAATTTCTTGGCGACAACGACATGTTCCTTTACACGGTAAATGCGTTTCCCTACGGGTCGTTTAAGGGCCGTGTGGTCAAGGAGGATGTCTACGAGCCTGACTGGAGCACCGACGAGCGGACCCAGTACACCATGAACGTTGCAGAGATCCTGGGAGATGTCGCACCTCCCGGAACATCGCCATCCATTCAGAGCGCGCCTCTGGGTTTCAAACCTAAGGTCACCTCATCCGCCATAGTAGCTCGCTTTACCGAACACGTGCTGCAGGTTGCCGCACGTCTCGTTGACATTCGCGAACGCACAGGACGTACAGTCGGTCTTGCTCTCGAGCCGGAGCCTTACTGCTTCCTCGAGACCACCGATGAAACGGTCGACTACTTTACTCAGCACCTTTATTCCGGTGCCGCCGCTGCTCGCCTGGCGAAACTCGCGGGCATTCCGATCTCGGAAGCTCTTAATTCCCTGCGTCGACATGTAGGCGTCGTTTTCGATATTTGCCATCAGGCGGTCGAGTACGAAAACATTTCGGAATCGCTGCAAAAACTTGTTGATGCCGGGATCCCCGTTTTCAAATTGCAGGAAGCAGCCGCGATCTATGTGCCGAAGGTGACGCAACAAAGCGTCGATGTCCTGAAGCGCTACGCAGAAACAATCTATCTGACGCAGACCTACGAGAAAAAGGATGGGCAACTGACAAGATTCCTCAATCTCGAGGATGCGTTCGCAACCTGGCGGCCCAGCTCCGAAGCAAGAGAATGGCGCACCCACATTCACGTACCGGTGTTTCTCGATGATCTCGGCGCCTTCAGGACGACTCGGTTCGCGATTGAAGACGCGTTGCGGTTCCACAAAGCAAATCCACTTTCCCGCCAGCTCGAGATCGAAACCTATACGTGGGACGTGTTACCCGACAGTCTGAAGACCGGAAACATCATCGATTACATCTGTCAGGAAATCGAATGGGTTCGCGGCCAGTTAAGTTGAGGCTGCCGTGATTACCCTTCTCAAGAGCGCAGAGCGCGGACATTCCAACCGAGGCTGGCTCGATTCTTATTTTTCGTTTTCCTTCGCCGACTATCACGACCCGAAGCACATGGGATTTCGGGCTCTGCGTGTCATCAATGACGACCGCATCCAGCCCGGACAGGGCTTTGGGCCTCATGCCCACCGCGATATGGAGATCATCACGTATGTTCTGGACGGGCATCTCCTGCATCGCGACAGCATGGGCGAGCGCCACATCCTCGGACCGAATGAGGTCCAGACGATGTCCGCCGGCACCGGCATCGTCCACAGTGAATTCAATGCCTCAGACACTGAGGAAGTTCATTCCATTCAGATCTGGATCCTGCCTTCGCGCGAGGACGTTACACCTTCTTATCAACAGATCGCCTTCTCACCTCACGAGAAGCAGGGGCAGTTGCGACTTCTTGCCGGTCCGCAAGGGGACGCGACGATCATCCATCAGGATGCCCGTCTGTACGTGACAGAGCTCGCACCGAAGCAGGCGGTTCGACACAACCTCGCCGCCGGACGTGGAGCCTGGGTGCAGGTCGTCCGAGGCACTGCTAGTGTGAACGAACTGAACCTTTCAGAAGGAGATGCGGCAGCCTTAACCGAGGAGTCGGAAGTCACGCTGGCGGGAACCGGCGAGCAGGGCGGCGAGATCCTGCTATTCGACCTGCGATAGGCTTGCCGAGACACAGATGAGCCAACCGATCGTGCTGGTTACGTTTTCATGTCTGACGGGAGAGACCGAAAAGCTCGCCCTCAGCGCTGCTGTCGGCGCCGTCCAGGCTCGCGCATTAATTCGCCTGCGTCGAATACCTGATGTTGACCTGGCAAGCACGAATGCGGAGGTCGTCCGCATGCGGAGAGAATACATTCCACCTGCAGAAGCGGATGTCGTTGGCGCCGACGCGTTAATTTTTGCGGCAGGCAACGGCACCGATGCGCTCTCCACTCCTTGGCAAGAGTTTCTAAATTTGCTGTTGCGGCTGAGCAAAGAAGACAAACTGGGCCGAAAGGTCGGAGCGTCCATCGGTGGAGTCCCTGCGGCTCTCGGAGGCCTCGGATTCCTGACCGTTACACAGCTATCGAGTGACCCTCTCGCCCTGGGACGCAGTGTTGCCGAAATGGCCCGTTCACTGAAATCCTCGTAAGGAGACATCGTGAGTTCGGAAAAAATTCTGAGTATCGACCCCATCCGCGGCGTGCCCTGGCAAACCTTCGATCCCTTCCTGTTCTGCGTCTATCACCAGGACGCGTTCCCGCCGGGCAACGAGCGCCTGGGACCCGCCGCTTCGCTCGCAGGGCGCAATATCGGCATGGATTTTGAGGGCAAGGATGGGTGGCGGATGTACCACGGCAGTGTCGTTCCCGGATTTCCCCAGCATCCGCATCGTGGCTTCGAAACTGTGACCATCATGAGGAAGGGGTATATCGATCACTCAGACTCCCTCGGCGCAACAGCTCGCTTTGGCCGCGGAGACGTCCAATGGCTTACTGCCGGAAAAGGAATCGTCCACTCTGAAATGTTTCCGTTGCTCGACCCGAAAGAAACCAATCCCGCAGAACTCTTCCAGATCTGGCTGAACCTGCCCAGTTCAGACAAATTTGTCGAGCCGTATTTTTCAATGTTCTGGGATCAGGACATACCCCGTCATACGATGCTGGACGGAAAGGGCCGTTCCACCGAGATTCTCGTGGTCGCGGGAAATATCGGATCCACAAACGCTCCTTCCCCGCCACCGAACTCGTGGGCTGCGCGCGCTGCGGCCGATGTGGCGATCTGGACCATCAAAATGGCGCCTGAAGCTGACTGGACCCTACCGCCTGCGGCCGCCGGCGCGAACCGGACGCTATACTTGTTCCGAGGCAAGACGGTGAACATCGAAGGAAGATCGATGTCTCTGAATTCCATGGCTCGCCTTCGTCCGGATACGAGCATCTCGATTCAGAATGTTTCAGCTGACGCAGAGTTTCTTTTACTGCAGGGAAAACCGATTGGGGAACCCGTCGTGCAGTACGGCCCGTTTGTTATGAATTCGCGTGCCGAGATCCAACAGGCCTTCGAGGATTATCATAGAACGGGGTTTGGAGGATGGCCCTGGCCTGCAGATGACCCGGTCTTCCCGAGGACGCAAGGCCGGTATGCTCGCCACGCAGATGGACGCGTGGAGCAGGTCGACTCAGAGGGTCGACGATAAGTTTCTGAAACACAATCCGGTGACCCGCGAAACCCTGGGACTGAACCTGTCCGTTGGTTCAACGGACGAAAGTTCTAGTGTCTTTGCCGTATAGGCGGTCTATACTTCCCTCTCATAAATCACTTTAATAGAGGGGATAGACTCTTGCTTAGCTTGCCATGGCTGCCTGACACAAACATGATGTTACCTCGCTATGTCTTGCCAGCCGCGGGACTACTTTAGGCTTATGGACAGGATGTCTTAGAGATTGGTTTAAAGGCTGTAGAGCTTGCTGGCCCGTTTTAACGCTTTTTTTGTGTTGTTGTAAGACAAAGGTCGAATCGATGCGAATCGGTATTGTGCCCACAGAAGATCCGCATTCCGGTGGGGTCTATCAGTACAGCGCCACCATGCTCGAAACCTTGCGCCAATGGGCGGCGGATGGTTGCGAGCAGGAATTTGTTGTCTTCTCCGCAAATGTGGCTCCAACCGGTTCCCGAATCTCGATCAATCCTAAATGGGCAGTCCGCTCTCTCCTGGAAGACGAGCCCATCTCCTGGAAACAGCAAACTCTGGATTTCCTGCGGTCTTCGCTCGGCGAGGGCCCACACCGGGATGCTTTGAGAGCCATACTTGGGCGGCCCGCGGGCCGGAAACAACGGGAGGCTGGTCTGAACAGGCGAAACCGCAGGGAGTTCATCATCGAACAACTGCGGCGCGAAGGCGTCGGGCTGATGGTCTTTCCGAACCCCATCGCACTCGCCTTCGAAACGGATGTTCCCTACATCATGGCCATCCACGATCTTCAGCATCGCCTTCAACCGGAATTTCCAGAAGTTTCGGCAAATGGGGAATGGGAAAAACGGGAACACCTATTTCGGAATGCAACGCGTTACGCGACGCTGCTGCTCGCGGATTCGGAGGTGGGCAAGGAAGACATCCTGAACTTCTATGCCGAGCACGGGGTGACTTCCGATCAGGTAAAGGTCCTGCCATTCCTGCCCGCGTGTTATCTGATGCCCGAGATCTCACAGGAGGAACGCCATCGCGTTAGAAAGGCACTCCAGCTTCCCGAGCGATACCTTTTCTATCCGGCGCAATTCTGGCCCCACAAAAACCACGAGCGCATCGTTCAGGCTATGGCGTTGCTCAAAGATCGCGGAATGAGAGTCGAGATAGTGTTCTGTGGTTCCCACGAAGGAAAGGTGAGATACCGTGCCTTTAGGCAAGTCATGACACTGGCGACTCGAGCGGGAATCCAGAACAGCATTCACTACAGGGGCTACGTCAGCGATCAAGACATGTCGGGTCTGTATGCCGAGTCAGCGGGCCTCGTCATGCCGACTTTCTTTGGCCCCACCAATATACCCGTCCTGGAAGCCTGGGCTTTGGGTTGTCCGGTGTTGACATCCGATATTCGCGGAATCCGCGAACAGGTCCAAGACGCGGCAATCCTCGTCGACCCACGTTCGGTTGAATCCATCGCCGATGGTATGTCCAAACTCTGGACCGACGAAGGCCTTGGGAAACAACTTGCCAGCCGGGGGTTTGCGCAGCTGGCAACATACACTCCAGAGGACTACCGGCAACGTTTGATCGAAATATTCGAAGAAGCAACGAGTCGCTGCTTCGACCTCCATGTAAAGGTGGGTTCCCGGTGATGGAGCATGTCGAACAGATCACGTGTAACGGTACAGCGCTTGCGTACATCGTCCGGGCTCAGATCGATCCGCGTGAAACAACGTTTGTGACACCCGGCGATTTCAAGCAGCAGGTGGGGTTTATTGTTTACTCTGCTGGTACCAAAATCCCTCGGCACGTCCACCGTCCCGTGGAGAGGCGACTCAACGAAACCTCGGAAGTCCTCATTGTGCGGCGAGGGTGTTGCGAGGTTGAAATCTACAATACAGCCCGGGACCTCGTTGCAGTCCGCAAGCTTCATGCCGGCGACATTCTAATACTTGTCGCGGGAGGGCACGGATTTCGCATGCTGGAGGACACCGTCCTTCTCGAGGTCAAGCAGGGACCTTACACCGGCCTGGAGGAGAGGGAGCGCTTTTAGCAGTGATACCTGTTAATGAGCCCGTTCTGGGGCGTCAGGAGTCCGAGTATCTCCTCGAGTGCTTGAGAACCGGTTGGATTTCCTCAGCAGGCAGATTCATTGACGAGTTCGAGCAGAAGTGGTCTGCGTACTGCGGGCGGAAATACGGCATTGCGGTCAGCAACGGGACTGCCGCACTCCAGATTGCCATGGAGTGTCTGGACTTCGAAGCCGGCGACGAAGTCATCGTCCCCACTTTCACCATAATTTCTTGCGCCCTTGCCGTGATCAACCGCGGCTGTGTTCCGGTCCTCGTCGACAGCGATCCGCAAACGTGGTGCATGGATGTCGGCCAAATCGAGCAAAAGGTCACTTCTCGCACGCGCGCCATCATGCCTGTACACATCTATGGCCATCCGGTAGATATGGATCCTCTCCTCTGCACGGCTAAAAAACACGGCCTCGCCGTCATCGAAGATGCCGCCGAGGTTCATGGTGCGGAGTACCTGTCAGGAAGAAATACGTCCAATCCCGTCTGGCGGAAATGCGGCAGCTTCGGGAGCCTGAGCTGCTTTAGCTTTTACGCAAACAAGCTGATTACGACAGGCGAAGGTGGCATGGTCGTCACAGATGATGAGGCGCTCGCGGAAAGAGCCCGCTCAGCCCGCAATCTCGCCTTTCAGGCCGGGCGACGGTTCTATCACGAGGAACTGGGATTCAACTTCAGGCTAACCAATCTGCAGGCTGCACTCGGTGTGGCGCAACTTGAAAGAATCGACCAGATCGTTCAGCAAAAACGATGGATGGGAAGCGAATACACCTCCCGTCTTAGAGATGTCATTGGCCTGGAACTTCCGACCGAGGAGGCCTGGGCGCGAAACGTCTACTGGATGTATGGCGTCGTCCTCAACGAAAGCACGGGTTTGAACGCACGCGAGTTCGCCTCACGGCTTCGCGATCGAGGAGTAGAGACACGGCCGTTCTTCCTCGGCATGCACGAACAACCGGTCTTTCACAAGCGCGGACTCTTTCTGAATGAAAGCTATCCCGTAGCCGAAAGAATTGCGCGGCAGGGGCTATATCTGCCTTCTGGTCTGGCGCTGACTCCGGAACAGCTCGCCAGAGTATGTGACGCCGTCAAAGAGTCACTTTCGTGAGCTCCACGTTCGGCTCTGCCTACTCCGGCGCCTACGATCTGTTGTACAGCGACAAGGATTACGAAGCCGAGTGCGATCTGATTGAAAGCCTGTTCCACCGTTATTCCAAAGCTCCTGTCTCCACTATCCTCGATCTCGGGTGCGGCACCGGTAATCATGCCTTTGCGATGTCCAGACGCGGTTACGATGTGCTCGGCATCGATCGATCTGAAGACATGCTCGCCGTGGCCCAGGATAGATTGCGCAGCCGCAGCGATTACAAAAACCTCCGTTTCCAGGTTGGCGACATAAGGACGGAAAATTCCGGCCAGCGTTTTGATGCCGCATTGATCATGTTTGCCGTGTTGGGTTATCAGGTCACGAATGAGGACGTCTTCTCCACGCTCAAGGCAGCCCGCAGCAGTCTGAAATCCGGGGCACTTTTGATCTTTGACGTGTGGTATGGGCCCGCCGTGCTGCACGAAAAACCTTCGGATCGCGTGAAAGTGATTCCGACGCAGGCCGGAAAAATTCTCCGGGTGGCCTCTGGACAGCTGGATGTTGCCCGTCATGTGTGTGACGTCCGATTTCGTCTCTGGCGCCTGGCAGAGGGTCAGATCGTCACCGAGATCGAGGAGACGCATCGAATGCGCTACTTTTTCCCTCTGGAACTGGCCTTCTTTCTGAATCGCGCCGGATTTCAATTAGTTCGGATAGGCGCCTTTCCGGATTTCGCTAAGGATCCGGATGAATCCACGTGGAGCACGATGGTTGTTGCCGAGGCAATGTGAACGGGTGTCGAAGCGACGTGGAGATTTATCGCGGCAGTTCCTCTTCGATAGACAAGAAACCGCCGCGTAGAGCTTTGGGGCGTTTTAAGACCGAAGAAACGATAGCTTCGGATCTGCCATCAGGCACTCGGCTTCGGGAACGCCGATTTCTTTACGAACGATGTTCACGCCGCGAACCAACGAAACCATCTTGTAGAGTGAATGACGGCGGCTCATCCCCTCGCGCCCCATTCCGCAGTCAGAAGAAAGAACAAGACGTTCCGCCGGAATGTTCTTTAGCGCAAGGCGCGTGAGTTCTGCGACCTCATCGGGGGACTCTACCTGCAGCGTATGATGATCGATAACACCGACCCCGATTTTCTTCTCGGTGATCTGTTTCCCAATCGCCTCCAGATCCATGGCGCCTGAACTCTTCGTTTCGAAGGTGATGACATCTGCATCCACCTGATTGAGGATGTCCAAAGCAGGCTTATACGATTGCACCTTAGCAAACATGCGCTGTTGTGAAGGATTGCCCCAGCAGGTATGACACCACACTTCCGTCTTTGCGCGCAGTCCCTTCACGGTGTTATTGAACACTTTGAGCATGAACTCGGGGTTGATTACGTTATCGACGACGCCACGAGCCGCGAGCAAGTGGATCTGAGGTTCTTCCATTTGAATAACCTGGCATCCCGCATCAGCAAGGTCATGAAGCTCTTCGTTGAACGCATCGCTAATTGCCATAATTCGGGACGGCAAATCCTTGTAATGTGCGTCCTGGACCGCAAACGCGACGAGTTCGGGAGTTACGGTGCCGAATTTCACCGGCCTGGTGGTCATTCGCTGCGCGGCCTTGAACAACTCCGCGTACTGCAATTCCCCTCGTCCCACCGGTCCAATGATTTTCGGCATCACACGCGCTTCGAGATAGTCGTGAAGGATGTGTCCTCTTGGAAACGCAATGCCGCCCGCACCGGTCCGAGCCAGCTTCGGCACGTCACGGTCGAAGCCAGACATATGGTTCGGCGGGTAACTGGTCCAGCTTTGACCACCAATGTCCTGATTGAAGCGGCAATCGCCGTCTGTGACGATGTCCAGACCCGAGACTTCCTGCTCCTTCAGATAAATCGACAATGCGTCAGTGTATTGCTCGCGAAAGCGCGTATAGACCATCGCGTCCAAGAACGATCGATTACCCAGGTTTTCGGTGTACCAACTGGGCCGGGGCAACGATCCTGTAATGGTGGTGGGAAGTATTTTTCCTGCAGTAGCCTTTAACATTAATCAATTTCTCCTAGTCGACTTTCTCAACCTTGCCTGAAGCCGCTGACCGAACGACGGCTTCTGTTACGGAAGCACCGTGAATCATCTCAGAAACCGGAATGGGAAACTCCGGTCCACCAGACGCCGCTCTTCCAAAAGCTTCCAGTATGGCTCTAGTGACATCGAGTCTTGCTGCTTCCCATGTTTCGGCCGGACCTTTCACCGGTTGGAATTTGCACGTTCCAAACAGCCGGGTCCTCCGTTCTTCAGAAGATGCGCCGGCCACGTGGGTCATTCCCTCGAGTCGAACCCATCCCTTTGTCCCGAAGACCTGGAAGCTGAACCCGGGACCCGTCGCCGTCATTGTTCCAAGATATCCGGACATCCCACCCTTCATACGAAACAACATGGAAGTAGTGTCGTCACTATCGATCTCGACAGCCTGCCTGAAGCTCTGGCAGTACGCCTGGCTAATCGGGCCGCAGAGGTCGATCATGCCGTCAATGGCGTGAACGCCCATCGGCGTCAAACCGCCACAAGGTGTCTCGTCGCGTTGCGCGCGCCATTGATCGGGCTTGAGCGCTAGTGCGTTTGGAAAGGTCATTGTGGCTTCGATATGCAGAATTGTTCCGAGATCACCAGTGACAATACGCTCCCGTAGCTTCGTCATCTCCGGGTGAAAACGACGATTGTACCCGAGTCCGAGGGTGACTCGCGCCTTCTGTGTGGCAGCAACTGCGGCCTCCGCATCTTTCTTGGTAAGAGCGAATGGTTTTTCACAAAACACATGTTTCCCCGCTGTCGCAGCAGCGATGACCTGCTGCGAATGCAGGGAATGGGGTGTGGCCAGAATGACAGCGTCTACTTTGGGATCCGCAAGAACCGCCTCGTAGCTCGAAACGAGATTCAGCTTCTGCGACTTCGCAAATTCGTTCAACTCCGGCGAGGGAGCCCGGCTGGCTCCGACGACGAACCGGATGATGTCGCTGCTTCCCTGAACGGACTCGACAAGCGTTTTTCCCCACCAACCCATACCAACAATCGCTGCATTTATCATTTCAATCCCCGCTAGTTCTTTACGATGCTTTCCCACTTGGGGCACATTCGTTGTTCGTACGGCACATCGGCGCCCTGGTAGTTCGTGCTGTTGAAAACCGTGATCGGAAAGATGACTTCCTTCGGTACCGGCAGATTCTTCAGATGGCGAACGGCAGCCATTGTACCCATACATCCTTGAACGAAACCATCGCAGTCTCCAGTTGCGAGCAGCTTTCCGGCTTTCACCGCATCAATGGCTTCCTTGGTGCCGTTCACTCCGATAACAAGAGCTTTTCGATTGGCCGCATCCAGCGCTTCAATCGCCCCCAGCGCCATCGCGTCATTGGCCGCGAGAATACCATCGATCTGCGGATGCGCCTGGAGCAGGTTCTCGGTCACCTGGAGCGCCATAGCGCGTTGAAAGTTACCCGTTTGCGAAGCAAGCAGCTTCACGCTTGGAAAGTCTTCGAGGGCCTTCTTGAATCCGGACACCCGTTTCTGATTGTTGGATGATCCGCCCTGGCCCTCAATAATGATGACGTTGCCTTTGCCGTTCATTTTCTCAAAGAGGTACCGGGCTGTGTTCAGCGCAACAGCGTAATCGTCGCATCCCATAAACGAAACAAACTCTCCGCCATCAGAACGGTCGATAAGGTTGATCACGGGGATTCCCGCCGCATTGAATTTTTCAACTCCGGGAATCATGGCTTTCGAATCAACCGGAACAAAGACAACTGCACTGGGGTGTTTCGTGATGGCGTCTTCGATCTGGCTCATCTGTTCGGGGATGCTGTCGTTCGACGTCGGTATGTAGTTGACCAGGTCCACATTTAACTCTGTCGCTGCAGCCTGTGCCGCGACGCGAATAGTTTGAAAGTACGGATTGGTCTGGTTCTTTGTGAACAACGCGACGCTCTCGCGGGTCGTCTCTGGCGACTTATTGCCCGACTCACCGCACGCTGCAAGAACCAGCGCAGCAATCAAGAGAACGAGGCCGTTGAACGCGAACTTCAAGCTTCCAGCAGATGTCATGTAGAGCGCCCTCTCGTCAGGCATGCAGTTCAGCATGCCGTCGGGTTACGGAGTCTATCAGGGCTGCGATCAAAATGATTACCCCCGTGACGAGTGGCTGCCAGTTTGAGTTTATTCCGAGCAGATTCATCCCATTGAGAACCAGCGTAAGAATAATTGCCCCGATTAGCGTGCCCGCGAGACCGCCACTGCCTCCAAACAAGGAAGTTCCCCCAATGAGTACGGCGGCGATAGCGGGTAGAAGCAGTGGGCTGCCGATTCCAGCCTCAGCGGAGTTAAGACGTGCCAGATAAATCACCCCGGCCAGGCCGGCCATTGCTCCACTGAGCGTGTATAAAAGGATAAGTCGCGAACCTACTGGTATGCCCGACAGTCGTGCCGCTTCGGCGTTGGCTCCAATCGCGTAAACTTCGTGGCCGTAGGTAGTGTAGCGTGTGAAAATACCTCCGGCAAGGAGGCCAATAGTCATCAGATATACCGGGATAGGCACACCCAGAAGATCCCCGCTCCCGAGCGCCCTGAAATCCGGTGGAAAGCCGTAGATCGTGTCGCCCTTCATATACCAGTAATTGACACCGTAGAGCATCCAGAGCATGCCGTAGGTAGCAATGAATGGGGGCACGCGCAGTTTGGTCACCATGAGCCCATTCAGCAGCCCGACGGCGATGCCGCAGGCAACACCCGCCGCAAACCCTGATGACAGCGTTCCCGTGGCCTTGATCGCGGCTGCCGCAAAGCACGCACTCAGACCAAGGTTTGCGCCAACTGAAAGATCCAAACCCGCGCCGACAATGACCAGCGTCAGTCCAGACGCGCTTAAGAAAATCAGGCTCGCCTGACGAAGCACATTGAGCAGATTCGATGGCGTTGCGAAGGCGTGGCTGGAGAGGCCAAGCGCAAGAACAATCAGCGCGACACCAATAAGCCTGTACTTCATGGCTTTATCCGGCGGATCGAATCGATCAACAGCGCGGCAATTAAGAGCAACCCGATACTGGCCACCTGCAGGGATGACGGCAGCGCCATGACATTGAGCCCATTCCTGAGAACACCGACGGCCAGGACCCCCAGCACCGTTCCAGGCAGCCAGCCATTTCCACGCTGCCTCTCTGTTCCGCCGACAATTACAGCAGCAATTGCGTCGAATTCCATTCCCATCGCCGCGGTCGGATGTCCGGAATTCATCCGTCCTGTAAGCAGCAACGCTGCGAATCCTGCCATCAGGCCCGCAAGCGCGTAGACCGAGACGTGAAAAACTCCAGCGGGTACACCTGCGAGGACCAAAGCTTCGCGATTGCCTCCAATCGCGAACACATAGTTTCCAAATCGGGTGTAGTAAAGCAGGAAGTGAAAGACGGCGTACATTGAAAGCGCGACAAGAATCGAAAATGGTATGCCTGCCCACTTACTCGCATAGAGCTTCGGCAACGCGGGCCCTATACCGGCGACGCTCTCCCCTCCGGTTAAGACCAGCGCCATGCCCTGTGCGATTCCTAACGTTCCGAGAGTCGTTACGAACGGCGGCAACCCGAGCTTGACCACAAACAGGCCATTGGCAATCCCAAACGCCAGGCCGACTCCAAGCGCGGCGCCAAACGCGGCAATCAGCGAATTGCCGGCAACGAGTACCGACGCCAGAATGACACCCGTCAGTCCGAGAACAGCTCCCATGGATAAGTCGAGCCCCTCAGTCATGATGATGAAGGTCATGGGGAGCGCAAGCAGCAGCAGCGTCGAGGATTGAATCCCAATGTTGAGCAGGTTCGACAGCGTGGCAAAACCGTGAGCGAAGATGCTAAAGACGATTCCCAGCGCGACCAGAAGGAATGCAACACCAGGCACCCGAGCCAGGCTAGCCATGTTGCATGGCCATCCTCAGAATATTTTCTTCCGTAAGGTCTTTTCGGCTGAGTTCTCCCACGACGGCCTTGTTTCTGAGAACATAGGCTCTGTCGCAAACGGCGACCAACTCGGGAAGCTCTGAGCTGATCACAAGGACGGCAGCTCCTTCGGCGACGAGTCTCTCCATGACTTTGTAGATCTCAGCCTTGGCCCCGACGTCAATGCCTCGGGTCGGCTCATCAAAGATGAACACCTTTGATCCCGCATTCAGCCATTTGCCGATCACAACCTTCTGCTGGTTGCCGCCACTGAGCAATCTTGCGGGGCGGCGGGCGGAAGTAGTCACGACTCTTAGCCGCTGGATGAGACCTTCGACCGCTTTCCTTGCTTTCGTGAACGTGTACCAGCCATGTGGAAACAGTTGGCGTAGCCCCGCAGCAAGCATGTTGTCGTGGACAGAGCACATCAACGCCAGGCCTTCTGTCTTCCGATTCTCAGGAACCAGCCCCATTCCCAGGGTGACGGCTTCTGCCGGACTGCCGTTTAGGTTTCTGCCCTTCAAAACAATTTCGCCACGAATCACCGTATCAGCGCCGAAAACCGCACGCACCAGCTCGGTGCGCCCTGCCCCGACGAGTCCTGCGAGACCTACGATTTCTCCAGAGCGCACCGTGAGGCTCGCACCGCGTATACCGCTCTTTGTATCGAGAGCCTTAACGTCCAGGACTGTCTCACCGGGCTGTTCACAAAAGCGGGTGCGGTAAGTCGTATCCACTTCGCGGCCCACCATCAGCCGCACCAGCTCATCCAGAGTGGTCTCTGAAGGCCGCAACGACGCTACGTTGGCACCATCTCTCAAAACGGTGATGCGGTCACCGATCTCAAAAACTTCGCGCATTCGATGGGAAATATAGATGATTGCAATTCCCTCGCCACGAAGTTTGCGAACAATCTGAAACAGCGTTTCAATCTCGCGATCGGAGATAGCAGCCGTGGGTTCATCCATCACCAGGACCCTGGCGTCCTGCGACAATGCCTTGGCAATTTCGACCATTTGTTGTTGAGCCACGCCCAGACGATGGGCCTTGGTGCGAGTGTCCGCATCCATGCCAAGAAGATCCAGAATTCGACGCGCTTCGGAATGAAGCCGGCCTCTGTCTATCGTGCAGGGAACTCGCCCTGGAAATTCCCTGCCCAGAAAAATGTTCTGCGCGATATCGAGATAAGGAACGAGCGAGAACTCCTGGAAGATTACGGCGATACCCAGCCTGCGGGCGTCGCGCGTCGACTCGATGTGGACGGGCTTTCCATGAACAAGGAACTCTCCCTGGTTTGGGCGGTAAGCCCCACAAAGGATCTTGATCAAAGTCGACTTCCCCGCTCCGTTCTGCCCGACAAGCATGTGGACTTCGCTCCCGTAAGCGGTGAGCGAAACATCCTTTAACGCCTGCACACCCGGAAACGCCTTCGAGATGTGACGCATCTCGACGAGCGGGGTGGATGTCATTGCCCCTTACTCCAATCCGCAGCCGCGGCCCTGATCGCGCGCGAACATGGCCCAATCCTGCTCAAAGATCGTTCAATCCAGGCCGCTGGCACGGCTCTGTTCTTTAGCGAGTGCGGCCTGATCCAGGTCGCCATCGCCATGAGCGATGGCGCCGAGCAACCGTTCGATGTAGACGTCGTGACTCGGCATAGGTACGCGAGCAATATTGGCGGCGCCGGCGATAAGCACCGCGTCTTTCATACCGATTGTGATTGGTGAACCAACCTTGTGATAGCTCTCATCGACCATCGTTTTCCCGTATCCGACGTAGGCCGGAGCGCCCGCAAACAATCCCTCGGTAAGAACTTCGTAGAGAACTTTCGCTTCGACTCCGTATTTTCGAACAAGAGAAAAGCCTTCGCCGAGCGCGGTAATGGCGCATCCGAGCACTGCGTTGTTGGCCAGCTTAATAGCGCTCGCGGCCTCCGGCTTTGTACCGGCGTAAAAAATCCGTCGCCCCATGAGCTTGAGTAACGGCTCGCACCTGTCGAGAGCTTCCTTTGGACCGGCGGGAACAAGTCCGAGTTGACCCGATGCAGCCAGGTCAGGCCTTCCAAGCACTGGAACGGCAACCAGAGTCTGCTTCGCCTTAGCGTGGGCTGTTTCCAGAGCACGGATCGTTGCAATCCCATATGTGCCCGACGCGACATGAATTGCGCCGGCAGGAAGCGATGCGCATAATCCTCCGCGGCCGAACGCCACATCGTTTACGGCCGAATCCTCCGCGAGCATCGTGATGACGACTTCGCGGTCCTTACACAGATCCTCCACCGACGAAGCGACATGCGCTCCTCCCTTTGCGAACTCGATCGTCGCCTGTGTAACGACATCGTACACTGCAAGGTCGTGACCACCACTGAGGATGCGGTGCGCCATTCCTTTTCCCATCCGACCGAGACCAATAAATCCCACTCTCATGATGGCTCCTTATTCGAGTCCGCTGGCGCGTGCTTGTTCGCGGCCAACTACCGACCAGTCTTTGTTGCCGTCGTCATGCGCGATCGCAGATAACAGTCGATCACGAACCGCGTTTCCGCTTGGGAGCGGTACGCGCGCCGCCTCCGCAGCAGCCATGATGAGGCCGAAGTCTTTGAGACCCAGTAATGTCGTGAATCCGACTTTGTCGTAGGCTTCATCGACCATGATCTTGCCGTAGACCTTGTAAGCGGCCGCAGCGAAGAGGCCTTCGGTCATGACTTCATAGAAGACCTGTGGGATCACACCGTACTTTCTCACCAGAGAAAATCCCTCGGCCATCGAACCGATGGCGCAGCCCAGCATGAAGTTGTTTGCGAGTTTCGTAATCGATGCATGTTCCGGCTTGTCACCGCACTGAAAAGTCCGGCGTGCCATAACCTGAAATAGCGGATCGCATTTTTTGACGGCTTGCGGCGCCCCTCCGGCAACGATGGAAACCTGACCAATAGCGGCCATATCGGGGCGGCCGAGTACCGGCGCTGCGACGAGAATGTGTTTGGCTTCTGTGTGCGCTGTTGCAAGCTTCTGGATTTCGCCTACTGCGTGCGTTCCCATGGCCAGGTGAATCTCGCCGGTGGAAAGCGATTCACGAATACCGCCACGGCCGTGGTAGACCTCGCGAAGAGCCGCGTCATCGGTTACCATCGTAATCACTATCTCGCGACCTTCGCAGGCCGCAGCGACCGAAGGGGCGAGGACGGCGCCAGCCTTGACCAGCTCCGCGGCCTTTTCGGGCGTTCGATTGAAGACGATGAGATCGTGCCCCGCTGCAAGTATTCGATTCGCCATTCCCTGTCCCATGCGACCCAGACCGATAAATCCGACTCTTAACCTGGTTGCATCACTCATGAAGATCTCCTTGGAGGAAAAGACGAAACAGTACCGATAGCAGCGAAGTCTGTCAACGTGCTCGGAAAAGCTCCGGCCACGATCCCTGCAATCCTGACACCCTGGCCGAATTCAGAACCGGAACTTCAAACCATACTGAAACTGAAATGGGTTTGCTGCATCACGTGGTGAATTGAATCCGAGTATGGGATTGGGAGGAAGACTTAGATCGGTCGTCCCGTATACGGTATTTAAGTCAGTAACGTTGACTCGGTTAAACAGATTGAAGAAATCCCCGCTGACTTCGGCGCTCACTCGATCATTTACCTGAAACTGGCGAGCGACTCGCAAATCGAAAGTGACGAAGGTGTCTCCCTTCAGAGTGTTGCGTCCAAGATTGCCCGGGCGGTCAGACAATGGGTTGCCGTCGAGATTAGCGTCCGAACCCGCGAAGACATTGAACCGTCTGGCTCCCTGAGCCGTCACCAGCGCGCTGAATTTAAAGTTGTGAAGAAACCTTACCGTCTGCGGAATCTGACTGACGAACCCCAGCGTGAATCGGTGCGGAACACTTTGACGCGAAACCGCCCGCTGATCCCTGATATTGGGGCCTTCCGGCAGGTCGGCCAGGTTGGCGACTGAATCGGTGTTATTGATCGTTTTGGAGTAGGTATAGCTCCCGTGGAAGCTAAAGCCGCGACTAAAGCGCTTTTCAACCTCGAGCGTCCCGCCATGGTAAATCGAAAAGCCGATGTCGTCGTTCGAATAGAAGTCGCCGAGCTCAGGATAAACCCGGCCGCCGAGAGCGCGATTGAAGATGGGCTTTCCGGACGGCAACGTTCCCGTCTGGACTCCATTGAGGATTCCCGTGACTGTTCCAATCTTCAGGGCGTGGACAAACAGATAGCTGGCGGACACCGCCAGCCCGGTCTGGAACTCGTGAGTGACCTCGAGGTTGGCCTGCTCAGTGTACGGTGTTCGCATTGTTCCACTCAGGTTGTGCCTGAAACCAGGGTTCACGACGCCATTAACGAGTGGCGCGGTCGGCACAGCACCAGTCGAGGTGAAAATGCATGTGGCCAGCTGAGCCGCACTGGTGGTCGAGATAGTCGGTCCTCCGAGTCGGCAAGTGGTCTGCGTATCCGCGACGGCGCCACCGACTGTTGGTTGAATGAATTGGCCTCGCACCGGAGCTACTTCAGGAAAAACGAGCTTTGCATTGGGCAAATCGCCCGCACTTCCAAGCTGAACCGTCGTGAGCAGCTGGCCGATGCTCGAATACCGGCGGTCATTGAAAATACCGAAACCGGCTCGAACAACCGTGTTGGGATCCATTGCATAAGCCAGGCCGATTCGCGGCTGGAAATTGTTCAGATCTTTTTCCTGAACAAAGATATCCGGGTACGTTTCGAAATCGTATCTCAGCCCAAATGTTGCTGTAAGCTTCGGAGTCACCTTCCACTCATCCTGCGCAAAGAAGCCATAAGAATTGTGTTCGATGCTCGTCCTGGACAGAGGTGCGAGTTCGTCCGGAATATCCTTGGTGAAAGGTACCGGCAAGGCCGAGCGCGTTGTTGTCCCGTTGGCCAAAGGCCACCAGAACACCACAGGGGTTGGTGAGGGCGATAAAAACGCAGGCAAACTGGGGAAGATCACCCGCGCTGGAAAGAACACATTCAGCTGGCTGTCGTCGTTGATGTTGTTGAAGTCTGCTCCGAATTTCAGCGAGTGCTGGCCTGAGGTCATGTTGAGGCTATCTGACAGTTGCCATCGGGATTCCTTATAGAAATCCATATCGGAAGTGGTCTTTCCCGTGATGATCAGGTTGGAAATCTCGAAGGTAGGCTCTTTGATTACTGAATTGAAGTCGAACCTGCGGCGCGCCCATTGAATACGTGCTTCGTTGACCATCTTTGTGTTTAGAACAGCGGTATCGCTGACGACCAGCGATTGATCGAGTACGTCATTGTCCCGCCGGGTCGTGGATGCCGGTGACGCCCGGCCGCCGCCCCCGAGAAATCCGTTCGTTGTGGAATCGAGCAGGTTGTATCGAACCGCCACACGATTGCTATTGGTTAAGTGATGATCCACCTTGGCGAGGAAACCGTCGTAGTCGTTGGCACGCACGACGTTGGTTGTTTCCTGCGTTAGTCCGAAGAAGGCCTTCGTCGCGTTGATTGCTGCGAGGTTGTCGAAGATTACCGATGAGAATTTGTTGGATTCAGCACGGCGCTGGCCTTCGTAATTCCCGAAAAACCAGGTCTTGTTTCGAACAATCGGGCCACCCAGAGTTGCTCCAAACTGGTTTTGCCTGAGGACGGGGTTTGGCCCTGTCAGGATCGGATCCGCGTTAAGAGCGTCATTCATTCCAAAGTAATAGGCCGAGCCATTGAAGTTGTTTGTGCCTGACTTTGTCACAATGTTCACAAAGCCGCCCATCGCGCGACCATATTCCCCGAGCATCGTTGAATTCAGGATGCGGAATTCCTGCGCGGACTCCTGAGAAGGTGTTGCGCGAGGTAGTCCGGTGAAAGTCTGAATATTGTCCGCGCCATCCACCAAAATCAGCGTACTCAGTTCGGACTGTCCGCCGAATGTAAGCCGCGGCGCCGCGGCAACACCGACACCGGAATCGGGCTCTTTGAAGGCGCCGCCTCCGACATTTTCCCGGCCTGGCGCGACATTTGTGGAGAGTTTGACGAAGTCCACAAAGTTGCGGCCGATGATCGGCAACGACTCAATATCCTGCGCCGTCACCACCCGACTCAACTCCGCTCGGGTAGTCTCCACGAGCGGTTCTTCATGCCGAACTTCGACAACCTCATTGACCGCGCCCACCTGGAGCGTGAGGTCCACGGACGTGCTTCCCCCCACCGTCAACACCACGCCATTCTGAACTGCTGTTCGAAATCCCGTCAGTTCTGCCCGCACGTCATAACGACCAGGCGGCAGGTTGGTGAGGATATATCGTCCAGTCTCATCGCTCGAGGTTGTACGCTTCGTGCCGCTTTCGGCGTTGGTGACACTAACCTGCGCACCTGGCACAAAGGCCGCGGAAGCATCCCGAATCGCGCCGGATAACGTCGCGGTCGGCGTTTGTGCAATCGCCGATGCCGCCAACAGTACAAGCAGTACGGATGGTAAAAGGACATTTCGCGTCAGCATAAAATCTCTCCTTAACCGTCGATTGATTCTTATCGCCGCCTGAGATGCTCTAAGCCAATAGAAACACAGATTTTGCTGGCGCAATCTTACTTCAAACTGTGCCGGCAAAGCCAAGAGCGGGGCGTCCCGTTGGATTGCCTTAGGCGTGTCCCCGCCGTTTAATCAGCGAAATGCTTCCTTGAGGTGAGAAGTGATGAGAACGCGTTTTTCCGCCGTTTTGGTTTTACTTGCCGTGTTATCAACACATGCGTCCGCTCAAGTCAACCTAGGGGGGTTGTTGAAGAAGTTTCCCGGCAGCGGTCTATCCGAGAAGGACGCCAGCCTGGGCATCAAGGACGCGCTTGCTCAGGGAGTGTCCAAAGCAGTCCTAAATCTTCATAAGACCGACGGCTTTTACGGAAATGAGCTTTACAAGATGCTGCTGCCGCCGGATTCGCAAAAGGCGGAGAAGGCACTTCGAAAGATTGGCCTGGGCAGCCAGGTCGACAGAGCTATTCTGGCGATCAATCGCGGTGCTGAGGACGCGGTGGGTTCCGCTACTCCCATATTCACGAACGCCATTAAAGAAATGACCGTCACGGATGCGCTGGGCATTGTTAAGGGAAACAACGATGCCGCCACTCAATATTTCAGGCGCAAGACCTCGCAAGAGTTGATGGCAACGTTCACCCCGCCTGTTAAGACTTCGCTGGACAAGACCAACGCGACCCGCTACTACACCGATCTCGCAACGACCTATAATCGGCTGCCGACATCCTTCGACAAGGTGAATCCAGACCTCACCGCATACGTGGTTGGAAAAGCAGTGGACGCCTTGTTTGACCAGATTGCACAAGAGGAAGCTAATATCCGCAAGGACCCACTCGCAAGGACGACAGACATCCTGAAAAAGGTCTTTGGAAGCCGCTAAGTTCCTCTGATTTTTCTTCCCGCTCGCTGATTCCCAAGGACCCTGTATACTTTTCAGGACCTCCCCGGTCAAACTACGGGTTATTCCGATGGAACAAATGGCCCCTTCGCCACGTAATCAGGCTGAGTCCCTGCCCCGAAGGATTATGTAACACCGAAAGTCGGAGGTAATAGACACCTGTTTCGTTCGTATTGAAAAGACGATGACTAGAAGACAAACCAAGTGGATCGTGTTTCTGTTCCTCCTGGTCGGCGTTGCTGCAGGTGCAGTATTTGCCGTCGACTATTACAACAACATTAAGGACATACAGACCGTCCAGGTGGGTGAGGCGGTACGTCAGGACCTCGCCCAGACTGTGGCGTCGACCGGCGAGATTAAGCCCAAGAAATCCGTCAATATCAGTTCGAACGCGATGGGCCGCATCGTCCGCATGCCCGTAAAGGAAGGCGACAGGGTTAAACAGGGCGACCTCCTCATTAGCCTCGAGTCGATCCAGACGGCCGCCGATGTTGAAGCAGCACAGGCGATGCTCGCTGCCGGTCAGACCGAACTCGATGCGATGGACTCCCAGATCAAGTCGAATGACGCTGCTGTCGTGACAGCCAAGGCCGAAATCGCCCGATCAGAAACCGACCTGAACCGCGCCAAAATCAATCTTGAACGCCAGGAAGCTATGGTCAAGGACGGACTAATCTCTCGCGAACAATACGACCATACGAAGGCGGACTACGACGTCGCCGTCGCACAACTCAACGCTGCCAGGGCACGTCTGCTCCAGACTGAAGCTCAGGCCGCCCAAACCCTGAAGCAACGCGACGGAACCTCGCTGCGTATGGCTCAGCAGCGAACGTCCCTGATTCGGGCCCAGGACCAACTTTCTAAAACGACAATCACCGCTCCTTTGAACGGCATCATCACTTACCTTCCCGTTAACGAAGGCGAGATCGCAATCATCGGGGTGCAAAACCAGCCTGGCACCACACTGATGACAATCGCAGACATGTCGGTCATCACCGCGGAAGTAAAGGTGGACGAAACCGACATCGTCAATGTTCGAATAGGCCAGGAAGCCGAAATCAAAGTCGATGCGCTCGGCGATCGCAAACTGAAGGGCCACGTCTCCGATGTCGGAAACAGCGCCGTCAATCGCTCAGGTCAGGGTAATACCGGCGGAAACCAGGAAGCTAAAGACTTTAAGGTCGTCATTACTCTCGTTGATCCGCCCGAAGAACTGCGGCCTGGCCTCTCGTGCACGGCCAGCATCATCACGGCTCGAACCAAGCAGGTGCTTACGATCCCGATTCAGGCCTTAACCGTCCGAGAATTCGATGACCCCGAGGATCCTGTCAAGAAAAAGAAAATTGAGAAGGAGGGTGTCTACGTCATTAAGGATGACAAGGTCCTCTTTCGACAGGTCAAGACGGGCATCACGGGCACAACTGATATTGAGATCCTCGAAGGCCTAACCGAGAAAGAAAAATTAGTGACGGGGCCATATCAAATTCTTCGCACTCTCGAAGACAACAAACGAGTCAAGGCCGAAGAACAAGAGAAGAAGTGATGCCGGCCAGCGACACGTTGATCCGAACCGAAGACCTGTGGAAGACCTACGTGATGGGCGGTGTGCAGGTCCACGCGCTCCACGGAGTCACCTTTGAGATCCTTCGGAACGAGTATGTCGCCATCATGGGGCCTTCCGGCTCGGGCAAGTCAACCCTGATGAACCTGATCGGATGCCTCGATACTCCAACGCGTGGCCAATACTGGTTAAACGGACAACTCGTCAGCAAACTCGACGATGACCGTCTCGCCCACATCCGCAACAAGGAAATCGGTTTTGTCTTCCAGACGTTTAATCTTCTGGCCCGAGCCACGGCGCTTCACAATGTCGAATTGCCTCTGATCTACAGCGGTGTGAGCAAGCGCGAACGAACAGAACGCGCACAAAAGGCTCTGGAGATGGTGGAACTTACCGACCGAATGGATCATCGCCCCAACGAACTGTCGGGCGGTCAGCGACAGCGGGTCGCGATCGCGAGAGCTCTTGTGAATACTCCTTCGCTCATCCTCGCCGATGAGCCCACGGGTAACCTTGACTCTTCGACAGGTGAGGAAATTCTCAGGCTGTTCGAGCGGCTTCACTCTGAAGGCAACACAATTGTGCTCGTCACTCACGATCGGGACGTTGCAAGCTACGCCCATCGTGTGATCAGTATTCGTGACGGAAGGATTGCTTCCGACGAGCGCGTTCGAGTCCCTCAAGCGTTGTAGGATAGGGCACGCCGGGCGACGATTTCCCATCCCGAATCCCGTTGATTCTTATACATGGAAATTGCGCACGGCGCCCCCGCTCGAAAGTGCCAGACTCACGGCCATTGAACGATGCAGGAATTTCGACTATCCTCGCTAGGTTCCATCGAAGGAAGGACTTATCTCATGTCGACAACTGTGGACCGAACCCAGACTCCCGGCAAAGCAGACATTGAGCTCTGGCTTCGCATGTACAAGCAAATGTTGAGGATTCGCCTGTTCGAAGAACAGGTGAATCAACTCTACACGCGGGCACTGATGCCTGGCCTGGCCCACCTCTATATCGGAGAGGAAGCCGTGGCCGTCGGCGTCTGCGAGGCGCTTCGGCCGGACGATTACATCACGAGCACCCATCGTGGCCACGGGCACTGTCTTGCCAAAGGCGCTAGCCTCGACCTCATGTTTGCTGAACTGCTCGGTAAGGAAGCCGGCTATTGCAAGGGCAAGGGCGGCTCGATGCATATCGCGGACCCCGCAACCGGCAACCTCGGCGCGAACGCGATTGTCGGAGGCAGCACGGGCATTGCGACAGGCGCGGCGTTTTCAGCCAAACGCCTCGGTACTGGACAGGTAGCAGTCTGCTTCTTCGGGGATGGTGCTCTGGGGCAAGGGCTGCTCTACGAAGTGATGAACATGGCTGCCCTCTGGAAACTTCCGGTGATTTACGTGTGCGAAAACAATATGTACAACGAGTACACGCACTACTCGGAAACGACCGCCGGTGACATCGAATTGCGTGGCCCCGCGTTCGGCGTGGAATCGCACAAGGTGGATGGCCAGGACGTGCGTGCCGTATATGCCATCACCCAAAAACTTGTCGAACGCGCTCGTAAAGGCGACGGTCCTTCCATCCTGTTTTGCGATACGTATCGATTCCACGGGCATCACGTCGGGGATATTGCGCGCGAGTACTACAGGTCAAAGCAGGAAGAGCAGGCATGGAAGACCGACCGCGATCCCGTTACCTCGATGGCGAAAAACCTCACGGCGCTCGGAATCGCCGATAGTTCGGCCCTGGCCAAAATGGAAGCCGAAATCCAAAGCGAAGTCGATGCAGCGGTAAAATTCGCCATCGACGCTCCCTATCCCTCAGCCGACAAGGTGGATCACGATATTTATGCCTGAAACTGCAACCGCAACACGCGAACTTACTTTGGCGGAAGCTGTCCGCGAAGCGCTCGCAGAGGAGATGCGTCGCGATCCAAAGGTCTTTATCTGCGGAGAAGACATCGCAGAAGCAGGTCATCCGTTCAAGGTTCTCACGGGCCTCGTCAATGAATTCGGAACCGAACGTGTGATTGACACACCGATATCCGAGGCTGGTTTTACGGGTATCGCCGTCGGCGCGGCAATGACTGGCCTCAAGCCAGTCGTCGACATCATGTTTGGAGACTTTATCGGCCTGACCATGGATCAGATGGTCAACCAGGCCGCCAAGATTCACTACATGTCAGGTGGCAAGTGGAAGTGCCCGATGGTCATGCGCACGACCCTCGGCGCAACTCGCCGATCGGCCGCACAGCACTCACAATCACTGCACGCCTGGTTGTGTCACGTTCCCGGCCTTAAAGTAGTTCTGCCCTCGACACCGTACGATGCCAAGGGTCTGTTGAAGACCGCAATCCGGGATGAAAACCCTGTCGTCTTCTTTGAAGACAAGATGATGTACAAGCTCAAGGGGCCGGTTCCGGCAGAAGAGTACACGATCCCCTTCGGTGTTGCGGACATCAAGAGAGAGGGCAAGGATATTACCCTTGTCGCGACCAGCAGCATGGTCCAGGTAGCTCTTGGAGCGGCAAAGTTGCTCGACGAGTACGACATCAGCGCCGAAGTTATCGATCCACGGACGCTGTGGCCTCTGGACGAGAAGACACTCATCGAATCCGCCAAGAAAACATCGCGCGTGATCGTGATCGATGAGGGCTACGGACGTTATGGCGCCACCGCCGAATTGGCATCCACGATTGCCGAAGGCGCTTTCTTCAGCCTTGAAGCGCCGGTGAAGCGAATGGGAGCCATGCACGTTCCAATTCCCTTCTCGCCGCCTCTCGAGGATGCAACTGTTCCCACGGAAAAAACAGTATTCGAAGCAGCCCGCGCACTCTGCGGATAGGAATTCAAAAACACTATGGCGACCAGCGTTGTGATGCCTGCGCTTGAAATGGCGCAAGAGACCGGAAAAATTGTGTCGTGGGTCAAGAAAGAAGGAGAAAGCATCCGCAAGGGTGAAATCCTCCTCGAAGTGGAAACCGACAAGGCGGTTGTTGAAATCGAGGCGTCGGCCGACGGCGTGCTGGGGGGCGTCAAGTCTCAGGCCGGCGACGTCGTGCCTGTCGGAACCACCATCGCTTGGATTTTGGCACCGGGAGAATCCGTGCCCGCAGAAACCGCTAGTGCAGCGCCTGCTGCACGCACGATGACCGAGCAGCCTCGGCCCGCAAATCCGGCATCCGCACCGGCCGCACCAACTGGACCGCGGGCATCCACACCGTCAGCAGGCACAGCCGAAATCCAGATATCTCCGAAAGCGAGACGCCTTGCCAAGGAACTGGGCGTCGATATCTCCTCGGTTCGCGGCACCGGACCGGATGGAACAATCACGAGCGATGACATCACTGCCGCGGCCAACGCGCGAGCTGCAGCGCCGGCGCCGGCAGCCGCAGCCGCGGCCGGCAGCACGCTTAGCGCAATAGCCCGCTTAATGGCCGAACGCACCACGCAAAGCTGGACGCAGGTTCCGCACTTCTTTCTGGTGCGCGAACTGGATGCAACGGCGCTAAATGACATACGCGCAAAGCTGGGGCCTGCGATAGAGAAGGACCGCGGTGTAAAACTGACGCACACGGATCTGCTCGTGGCGATCGTCGCCCGTGTTCTAAAAAAACATCCGAAGATGAATGCGATGTGGGGCGGCAAAGGTATCCAGATGAATCCCGACATCAACATCAGTGTCGCAATGGCGGTGACTGATGGCGTCGTGGGCGCCGTTATTCCCAAGGCCGACTCGACGCCTCTCGCAGATATTTCGGTGCAGCGCCGCGACCTCGCGGAACGCGCGAGGGGCGGCAAGCTGAAACCGTCGGACGTGGCCAACGGCACGTTCTCGATTACAAACCTCGGCATGTACAACATCGATGCCTTCAGCGATCATCGCGCCGCCGCAGGCGGCAATACTTGCAGTTGGGCGAATTGCAGATCGTGTTGTCGCAGTCAACGGCCAGCCGGCCGTCCGAGCGATGGTGACACTCACGCTCTCGAGCGACCATCGCGTGGTCGACGGGGCTCAGGCCGCGCTGTTCCTTAACGATCTGGCAGAGGCTCTCAGCTCACCGGCAAACTCGCTTTCATAACGACTCGTACACGTTGGAGGCAATCATGGCTAAGAGGCCAACCAAGCCGGAATTTCTTCCGGTCAATGAAGATGACCTGAAACCTGCATACAAGTGGCATCGTCCGCTTCAAGCCCCGGGAACGACGCAGGTGGACTTCGAAGAACGCGTGGACTTCAAGCGGCTCCATCGTTATCGCCTGGCGCGCACGCGTCAGGCGCTCGCTAACTCCGGGCTTGGCTCGATGCTCTGCTTCGATCAGTACAATATCCGCTACATCTCGAGTACCGTTATCGGGGAGTGGGCGCGTGACAAACTGATCCGCTATTGTCTCCTCACCGGCACTGGTGATCCCTGGGTTTGGGACTTCGGATCCGCGGCTCGCCATCATCGGCTGTATTGCCCGTGGCTGCATGAAGATCACATCCTCGCGGGTAATCCGGGAATGCGTGGCGCAATCGGCCCGAATGTCGGCCTTTTCAAGCAGGCAGCGAAGGAGATCAAGGAGATCCTCAAGAAGGAAGGCGTCGCGGATATGCCCCTGGGACTCGATATCTGCGAACCGCCGATGCTGTTTGCCCTTCAGGAAGAAGGCATCGAAGTGCGCGACGGTCAGCAGATGATGCTTCTGGCGCGTGAACAGAAGAACCACGATGAGATCACCTTACTGAATATTGCCTCCAGTATGGTGGACGGTGTGTATCAGGACATTGCCGCCGCTCTGAAACCCGGTGTGAAGGAAAGCCAGATCGTAGCACTGGCGACCAAGCGTTTGTACGAAATGGGATCGGACTGCGTCGAGGCAATTAACTCGATCTCAGGTGAACGCTGCAGCCCCCATCCGCACAATTTTACGGACCGGTTGATTCGACCCGGTGATCCGGCTTATTTCGACATCATCCATTCCTTTATAGGATATCGGACCTGCTACTACCGAACTTTCACAGTCGGAAGTTCCACGCCTGCACAGCGCGATGCCTACAAGAAAGCTCGTCAATGGATGGACGACACCATCGAGATGCTCAAGCCCGGCCTGAGCACCGACAAGGCCGCAAAACAGTTGCCCAAGGCTTCCGATATCGGCTTCGAAAATGAAATGGCCGCGTTCGGTTTGAACTTCTGCCACGGGCTGGGGCTCGGTCTTCACGAGCGCCCACTGATTTCGCGGCTGAACTCGTTTGCGGAGCCGTATGAATTGAAGGCCGGGATGGTCTTTGCGGTGGAAACATTCTGCCCCGCCAGCGATGGAACGTCCGCGGCCCGCATCGAAGAAATGGTGGTGCTGACGCCGGACGGAGCGAAGATCATTTCGCTGTACCCTGCTAAGGAGCTGCCGGTCGCGAACAAATACTAACCGTCGTCACGCTCGGGTCATCCCTCTCCCCCGGGAGAGGGTGGCGCGAAGCGCCGGGTGAGGGATTTGTGCTTTTGGGATCCCTCATCCGGCCCTTCGGGCCACCTTCTCCCGGAGGGAGAAGGACCTCCGCGAAGCGCCGGGTGAGGGATCTTCAGGTTAAAAAACCCTTCATCCGGCCCGACTGTCTTGTCTCCACGATATTCTTCCTGCATGCGCGTGCTTCTCGAGCCCGGCACGGAGACCCTTAGCCAGAAAGCTGCCGACGTCGTTGCCCAACTTCTCCTGACCAAACCCGATGCCGCCCTCGCACTACCCACCGGCCGCACACCCCTTGGACTCTATAGTGAACTCATCCGCCTTCACCGCGAGCGAAACCTCGATTTCTCGCGCGCGAAAATCTTCAACCTCGATGAATACATTGGCGTGCCTCCCACGGATGAGCGCAGCTTCAATCACTATCTGAGACGAAATTTCCTTTCGCAGGTGAACGTTAACTCAGAGAACGTCTACCTTCAGTCGGCTATGGCAGACAACGCCGCCTGCGCCAACTACGAGTGGAGGATTCATGCAGCCGGCGGCATCGATTTACTGATTGCAGGAGTCGGCACGAACGGACATGTTGCGTTCAATGAGCCGGGCTCAGCAATGGACTCGAGAACCCGGATCATCGAATTGGCGGGATCAACGCGCGCTAACATGCTGGCTGTTTTCACACCGGACGAGATGCCAACACACGCGGCCACCATCGGCATTGCGACTATTCTTGAAGCGAGGAAAATTCTCGTTATTGCGACAGGCCGCACAAAGCAGCGTGCTCTGGCAGGTTTGCTACACGGGCCAGTTACAACGGAGAACCCTGTTTCAGCTTTGCGTCTTCACGATGACATCATCGTTATCGCCGATCGCGAAGCGGCGCCAGACGATCCCGCGAGCTAGTGGAAGAGATCGGGTACTGGATCAAAGTCACTGGCCAACACAATTCTCGGTTAGAATGGGCCTGTGAATTCAATCGTTCTCTTTATCCTCTTTGCGGTGCTCGCGCGGCCTCAGGGGAATTCTGAAGCGGCCAAAGTGAAGAATCCGGTGCCGGCTACGGCGGAGTCCATTGCTGCCGGCAAGAAGGCGTACGCGAAGTGCGCGTCCTGTCACGGCGTCGACGGTCAAGGTGGTCCTGGAAACGATTTGATTCCCGCCGCGCCGAACCTGGTGGACGATCAGTGGGATCACGGCTCGAGCGACGGCGAGATCTTCAACAACATCAAAAATGGCATTGGCCCCGACTTCAACATGGTTCCATTCAAGGACCAGTTGAAAGACGAAGAAATCTGGAGTCTCGTCAACTACCTTCGATCGATCCGGAAGAAGTAACCGTCACTTCGCCAGCGGATCCGGCCTCACCTGAAACTTGAGCAGCTTGCTCGTAGTACCTTTGCCGCCCTCTTGATGGAACGGTGCGCGTGTCGAAATGCTGGTGTAGAGGCCTTTACCCTTCCATCCTCCGGATGGATTATCGATACGTCCATCCATTCCTTTCGCGAAAAAGCCCATCGGATACGGCACGCGGAACATCAGGAACTTGCCATCGACCAGTGCTAGTAATCCCTCCGAGAGATTTCCGGTCGATATCGGTACATCCTTGCCAACACCGAGCAGATCGAAACGGTCGACAAAATCGTAGTACGCGGAATCAGCGCTCGCGTTCTCAACCGCGCCTTTGTAGTTCGGTCCCGAAAGCGGATAGAGCGTCCAGCCTTCAGGGCAATGTTGACCCGTAGCCGTCGGTCCGGCGAGCTGACCAGTGCATTTCTTGCGATCAAAGCTCGCAAGCTGCCCGCTGGAGAGCACGGTCCAGACCACACCTTTGCTGTCGACATCCATACCGCGCGGCGCGAAACCCTGCGCCGCGGCCTTTGAATTGTTCCACGGCACTTCGTAGTACTCCGACAACGCGGTGTCAGGCGGATGGGCACCGGGAACGAAGCGGACAAGAGCTCCGGGGAAGCCCTGGACTGATCCCCACACAGAACCGTCGGGTGCGGGCGAGTCCCCGTAATATTGCACGTTAAGGCGACGATCCTTCGTCGGATCGGCAGGTTGATTGGCTTCGGTATAGGCATCGCGCTTGCCGTTGCCATTGTTGTCGAGGATGAAAGCACTCCAACCCTGCGCTGCCTTCTCATCGTGCGTCTTGTCCCATACTTTCACATCGAACCACCCTTCGACGCCAGCGGGTCCGAACGAAGACCACAGCACGTCGTTGTCGTCGAAGTTGACGTGGCCCCAGCTGAAACAGGTGTCAATCGGAGTCGTCGTCTTTGTTTTCGGGTCGTACATCAGCAGGCCGCGCTGTGTTTGATTCACCGGCAGCAGCTTCGCCGATGGATGATCGGATCCTGCGCGGCACCACGCGGGAGCGTCTCCCTTGCGAATTCGTGCGGCAGCCCACACGCGCCCCTGCTTGTCCATCGCGAAACTATGAACGGTCGTCTTGCTGTTCCAGATCACCTCATCGCCGAAATAAGGTGATGCCGCTGCCGGAGGCTGGCTGCCGGCACTGGGGGTGTCCGCATCTCGCGGCGCGAGTTTGATCTGACTGGCGGTATTGGTTTTTGGGTCAATGACCGGGAAATAATCGGCGCTCTCTTCAAGAGCACCGTAAATCGGACCGTTTGCGTTGACGGTGGGATTCCGTTTGTCGCTTGCGATTTCGTCGTGCAGGTACGCTTTCGGATCGGCCCAATCCCACAGCGTGATGACGACATTTCGCTCTTTACCCTGTGGACGCGACGGCGCAGCATCCGGCAATTCGCCCTTTGCGATGCGATCGCTCCAATCGGCGTACATCGCCAGCGCGCGATCCTTGCCGACCTGTGTGAATCGAGCGCTCATGGCGCCTCCGGCCTGACCGGACTGGATACGACGATCCCACGCTGCTTTGGAATCTGGGAACTGGCCGAGAATATCTGAAGGAATCGTGCGGGTGGCGGGACCGCCCATCTGATGACATCCGGTGCACCCGTCAGTATTCACGACCTGCCTGATCCACTCGCCCTGGCTGCGAATGTTCGTAGCGATGCCGTTGCCGGTAGGACCCGTCCCCGGAAAGTCGCTCTGCGGAGGCATCCGCATCAATGCGTACCAATACTGTGCCGGGTAATATTGCGCTGCACTCTTTTTGTCGGGAGCCGCCACAGCCTTGAAGTTCACAGTCTTTCCGGGTGTGGACTTCACCTTGGGAGAGTCGATGAGGCCATAGCCCCGCACCCAGAGATCGTATTCTGCGGAAGGAAGATCCGGCACGACGTATCGACCACGATCGTCGGTGACTACGCTTCGGATGAGGTGGGTCGGCGTCGAGCGTGTTTCCGCAATCACCCACACTCCGGCCTCAGGCCCCTGTGCACCGGTAACCACACCACCAATGTCATCGCTGTCAATGGACGGCGCGGACGGCGCCTGACCCGTAAGGCGAGCCGTTGACGTTGCGAAAAACGCCAAAAGGGCGAGTCCCAGCAGTAACGCGGTTAGTCCTCTAGCTCTCATACATGCCTCCTCGGAAGCAGCTTTTGCATCCTTATAACAAAAAGAGCCTCGCTCGGCGAGTTGAGAACTCACCGCACCATAGGGGGTCGAAGTGTTTGCCCCCGAGACTCAGTGGGTCATCGCATAGATCATGAAGTTGAGACCCATGCGATAGGATTGGCCTGAATACTTCACCGGGTAGCAGGGAAGGTCCATATACTCCCACGCGTCCCCAAGATCGGAGTTGTAGGTGACCAAAACCATTAGCCGGCCATTGTCATCGTGGATCCCATAAATACGGGGCTCCCTGTCTCGTTCGTCTTCCCATGTTTGTCCATCATTGGCACAGCCGTTGCCCCGGTTGGGAATCTGCATCACGGTGTCGACATCGAAGAACGTATGAAACACCTGATGACTTAACTGCAATCGCTCGAGTTTGCGATCAGGAAAAACTTTTGAGATCTGCTCTTCGAAGTTGGCGAATTCATCAGGTCCCCAGAAGTCATCCACATGCATGAACCCACCACGAAGTAGATACTCCCTCAAACGCGCAGCATCGTCACCATCCAGATACATCTGTCCGACCTCAACCGCGTAGACGAAAGGAAATTTGTAGAGGTCCTTGTCCAAAATCTGCATGACATTGGGATCGGGATGCACCCGAATACCAGTGAGCCGATGGATCGCACCCATGAACTTGCAGTCACCGCCGGGATAGTCCGTCGCCCATCCCCATCCCTGCTGAGGGAAAAAGTTGCCGCCCCCAAACTCCGGGCAACGAAACTGAATGGCCGGGGGAGCCATCGTCCCGGCCCGACCGCGCCGGCTGCGCGGATTTTGCGTATAGACAAGACGCGTAAAGTAGAACGTTGGGGACTGATCCGGAGAGTCGACCGAAACCTGGGGCAACGCAAGCAGCGACGCCCCTGCGGAAAGAACCAATAACACTGCAGCAATAACAGTCTGCCTGTTCTTCATGTGCGGAATTCAGTGCCCGAGACTCTATCACACGGGACCTAAGGCAAGGCCGGCGGCACGTAACTCAGGGTGTAATTCAGGATCCAGACGAGAAATAGCACGACCGGAACATGAACGATAAATTGCAGCATGGAGTACCCAACGATATCGCGCGGTTTCATTCCCAAAATACCCAGCATCGGCAGCATCCAGAAAGGGTGGATCAGATTCGCCAACGCCTCTGTCGCGTTGTAGGTCTGAACAATCCATCCGAGATGCACTTCCAGCGACTTCGAAGCCTCGAGGAGATACGGCGCTTCAATCAACCACTTTCCTCCTGCCGAAGGAATGAATAAGCCCAGAAATGCGGAGTAAATTCCGACTAACACCGGAAAAGTATGCCGGGTTGATACTGAGACGAACATATGTGCAAGTTGTGTGGCGAGGCCGGACTCCGTCATCATCTTGACGATACCCGCATACAACGGATACTGAATCAAAACGCCGGCAACCGATGGGATTGACGCGTTAATCGCCTGGACGAAGTTCCGCGGACGCCAGTGCAGCAACAGTCCCACGATCAGAAATGCAAAAATATAGTGATTCAGATCCAGCAGGACCCGGAATCCGCCTGACATGACTTCACGCACGAGATAAGCCAGCCCAAGTCCCGATATCAGCAATGTAAACATCGGGCTGTGCTCGAGCCATTCGCCGGGCTTTCTGGCAGGTTCGACTGCTATTCGCATCGCGGGCTGTTGCGAGATACCCATATCGGCCATCGTCCGGGCGTGTCCTTCGGCCGGATGAGAGTAGTAGGAGATCGACATTGACACGAAGATAAGAACTGCAGCGATCAGCATCCCCTGCCAGAGCCCAAGTGTTTGATCGATCGGAATCACCCCACTGATGTTGCGCAAGGACTGCGGCAGTGACGCCGCATTTGCCATGAGCAAGGCAGCCGAAGACGACAACCCCAGCGCCCAGACGCTGCCGACACCCAGGTAAGCTGCTGCACCGATGGCACGGTAATCGGCTCCGCGGACTCGCGTCGCGACTTCGCGCGCGAGCAGTGCGCTGAAGATAAGACTGAAGCTCCACGACAGTAAAGAAGACAGCATTGAGAATAAGCCTACAAACGCGACTGCTCCGCGAGGGTGAGACGGCACCGCAGCGAGTCTTCGAATGACGCCATAGACAGGACGTGTGGTTGCGAGCGCATAACCCGTCACGATGATCATGCTCATCTGCATCGTGAATGCCACGAGGTCCCAGAAACCTGCGCCGAACCACTGAGCGGTCTGCACGATGGGGCTCCCAATTACCAGAGACGCGATAAAGACGATCGCAACGGCGGCGAGGGCGAGAGAAAACGCATCGGGAAACCATCGCTCGAACCAGTCCGATAGCCGGAGGCCAAGCGAAGCCAGTTTGTTCTGGGATGCCATCAGTCGGACTTCAGCGGCCAAAACCCGAGAAACTCGGCATGGAAGATCAGGAATGGAAAGGTCACGCTCAACAAAGCAGACGCAAGCCAGATCTCGGACTCATAGGCCGGCGGCCCGGAGTTCAGTGATCCCGTAACCACTCCCGTCAGCCTGCTGTACAAAAACGCGAGCACGCTGCCAATAACCATCGCTGAAAGAGCATTAGCGAATCCCTTCGCCGGCTGCGAAAGTTTCGCGAAGACAGAATTTTGCAGCATGTTCAGGACGACAATCGTTCCGAAAATAAACGGGATCGGAATGCGAACGAGAAACCTCACAACATCCATCTGCAATGAACGCGTACCGATCAGGTAGAGAATCGCTCCCAACGTCAAAACGACCAACGTCCAGACAAGTCCCAGTACGGGCTGTTTCATCACAGCCGGCCACTTCGTCAACGGCCAAAGATCGAAGTGGAGGGTCAAAAACATCATCGAAAGCGATGTGACATAGAACACCAGAACATTCCACGCAGTAAACAATCCGTGGGGGTCCAGTGACGCCACGTAGACCGGCGCACCCTTCATGAATTCGTAATTGAAGAAGAGCCGGAACAGAACCAGGTTGATGCCGTAGCTGAAGGCAATCGTTGCCAGACCCGCTGCCACCGGGCTTTTCGAGATTGCATTGAACGGCCATCCTCCCCACATGATCGCGAGCCAGAACATCACGACGACGGACACGATGACGCATTGTATGAACATGGGACTCGGGCCAAGTCCGCCGCCGACTGTCCGATGGTATACCGGCACGACAACAGCACCGACCAGCGCCGTTACAAGAATTAGAAGGATACCTTTTAACGGCTGCCGATGGTTCGCGGCCCAGGCGGGATGCTTGGTGTGCCACAGTACGGCGACGGCGATTTGCGCCGGGATAAGGCACATAAGCCCGATGGAGAGCCAGCCGGAAAACACGTCAAACGAAAACAGGGAAATAAGCCCCAGGGAAATTGCAATGATGATCGCGGTAGCCGCGATCCCCAGCAAAGGTTGCTTCAGACCTGTCATGAGAGCGTCACCGCGGCCGCTATTTGCAGACAAAGTTCGCTGCGGAGTTCGTTTCACCCGCCCCCTTGTACTGAGCGACCTGCGGATACGGGCATAGTGGCCTCGTCCGGTCGACGACTCCCATGGTGCTGTGAGACGCGAGTATGGAATCTGGCGCTTTCGCCGCATCTCTCCACTGATTCAGTGCAGTGAGCGCGTCGAACGTGCTGGGCCCGTCACCGCCACCGCAATGTCCAACGCCGGGTAGCATGAAGAGGCGGATGGAATTGGACGTTTTGGCTTCACCTCCGAGTCCCGCTACGACCTTGGTGTAATACTCCACGCTGTTACCTGACGGAATCCCGGGATCTGCCCAGCCGTGATACATCAGCAGCTTTCCGCCGTGATCAAAGAATGGCTTCAGATTTGTGTCGCTGGAGTTCATGGTCGGACCAATCGTCTTGTCAAACTGAGCAACATCTTTCTCGACGTTCAGCGACTTGTAGTCCCAGTTTGGATTATTGAACACCAGGTATCGATACATATCGACGGCGATACCGACAGGCGTATTCAATGTTCCGTTCCATCCACCCTCGCTACCGTACTCGTAGCCTGGAAAGAGTCCGGGCCCGGCGTAGGCACGTCTCGCTGTTTCAACCTGCGCTGCGGTGAGACACGTAGGTGAATCGGCCTCCTTGCAAAGCAGCACACCGGGATCAAACTTGCACTTACGTGGATTGTCGATTACTCGATCCGTCACGCCATCGAGAGCGTCGCACGCTTTCAATGCGGCGTCGTGAAGAGCCGCATATTTGTTTGCTGGAATGAGGCTCGAGTCATCGCGGTGAGCCTGCTGGGCGGACCACACCTGAGTCGCGTGAAGTCGCGATGCATTCGCCGCCGTGGCCCCTGCGATGATGCCGTCGAAATCGAGAGGATAGCGCTGCGCGGCCGTGAGCGCCTGCCGGCCTCCAGTCGAACAACCCTGAAAATATGACAGCCGCGGCCCGCCTCCGTAGAACGCTGCTGTAATGCCTTTCGCAGCGACGCTCATCTCATGAACGGCGCGATAGGCGAAATCGATCACTTTCTCCGGTCGATCGATAAACGTCGCAGCCTGTCCGCCCGCATGCCCGGCATCCGTGCTGGTCGTTGCATAACCTGCGGCTAACCCAGGCGCCATGGCGTTGTAACTAATGGACCCTGCCCACGCCCCGTTGCCGACGGCCAGCAACTTGTTGTTCCAGCCGTTCAATGGCATCCAGACTTCAATCTTGATGTCAGAATCACTGGAAGGTTTCAGCGTTGCTTCAATGCGGCAGAAAGCCGGAAGACTCTCGTAGGGATTTGCCGCGGCTCCGCGTCCACCACCACGAGCAGGACCCGGAACCACAAACTTGCCGGCTTCGACGGCCTGGGCGAGCGTGATCGTCGTGTTGAGTAACTTCAGTGTTGAAAGCGTCTCACATGGAACGGCAGCGAAACTCCTGGGTGCAAAGACGACGCCGGCAAGCAATGAAAGCAGCGCGAATTTCCGCATGAAATCCCCCTGTTGATGAAGGGCAAGTCGGGGGACAGCCTTCGATAGCAACTGTCCGATGTACGTTGTGCGATGACAAAACGAGACAATCCGACGAACCGGTCAAGTTCAATTGTCATCGCACAACGTACATCGGACAGTTCCATTTAAAAGGCTGCCCTTAGATCTTCTTCTCTTGTACCTTACTGTCCGCGCGCAGGTGCGGCAGGCGTCGCAGCAGCCGGCGCAGGGGCTTTTCCGATGGCGACCATCAGATCCTGCTTGGTGGCATCACGGCCCTGAATGCCATGTCCTGACACGAACTTGTCGTAATCGATCTTCAGGCGATCCAACTCAGAGGCCAGCAGCTTCTGGAACGCAAGTTGTCCGCTGCCGGTTGTAACTGCGCCAGGAGCGCCCGGATTATAGGCGTCCGACTCAAAAACCGCTTTTGCCTTCGGAACGTAAATAATGGTCATGTCTTCGCTGTGAAGGGCGCCTTTGATCGGATAAATCTCGATGCTGTTCGTATCATCCTTGAGCACCAACTTGTCCTTCACAAATTGATACTTGATCTTCTTTCCGGACTTCTGAAGGTCATCGGGCCATTGAGCGGGAGCAGCGCCACCGCCGCGAGCACCACCGCCTGGGGCGGCAGGAGCACCGGGAGCAGCGGGGACCGTACCTGCGGCCGGCGTGGCCGGCGTTGTCGCCTGAAGCGTTCTCGGATTGCTGAACCACTTCTCGACAATCTCTTTGTTCATTTCGCTGGTAACGAGAGTTACGTTTGGGCCGGCTTCGGCAAGCGCGGTTCTCAATCCACCAACATGGTCGAAATGCATATGCGTCGTGACAACGTACGTGATCGGCTTGTTGGGTATAGCTTGTTTCACCTGAGCTACCATGTCCCCGATTCCGTTTTGCGGCGCCTCGATCAGCACGACGTGATCTTTGAACTCCACAGCCACGGACTGATAGCCACCACCGACTACATAGACACCTTCGGCAAGTTTTCTCGGCCCAGTCGGCGCCGCAGCAGCGGCACCGCCACCGCCACGTCCGCCCTGACCGCCGCCACCGCGTCCACCACCCGCGCCACCTTCAGGAGCCGCGCCACCAGCAGCGCCGCCGCGACCTGCTGCCGCCTGAGCCCCGCCACCGCCGCCGGCTCCGCCACGTCCACCACCCGGTGCTGCGCCTTCGGCGCCCGCTCCTCCGCGGCCGCCGCCGGCACCGGCGCCTGGCGCTCCACCACCTCTTCCACCACCCGCGGGAGCTGCCGCAGGAGCCGGAGGAGCCGGCGCATTGGGTTTAACCTCAGCGATGGTCGCATCGGCCCACGGCACACCCCCACGCGACTGATTGATCTTCGTTGGGAACTGAACGCCGTTGAAGTTTTTGTAATCCGAATAAGTTTGTTCCACGACGACGTCGCCCAGCAGAAATGGCGCTGCATCTTCGTAGGCAGTCTCGACTTTGTCGAGTGTGTTGGTCTGATTGTTGATGTAACCGGTCAGGCTGTATGCAACACCCGATGGGGCTTTCTGCTCTGATGGGAAAGTCACCACCGTGTATCGCTTGCCATTCATCGACTGATTCTTTGCTGTGACGGTCGGAGCCGCCGCGGCGAGCTTCAGAAAATACGGAGGCGATAGGGTCACGTCCAGGCGCTGCGTCCAGTTTCCGTTGGCCGCAACCGTCGAGGTGTTCTGAGCCGGCGGGGCTGTGGAGGGATCCAGTCCGCCGCCACCGGGCAACAAACCCGTTGCAGGATCGCCGGGTCTTGATTGCAGGCCTGTGCGCTGCGAAGTTCCGGCGCTGTAATCGATATATCGTGTGAAATTCGTCACGGTATTCGCATGCCAACCCTTGGTGGGTGACATCCATTGCCCGATTCCCGCGCCTTCGTGAGCAAGGGGGCCCGAATATTCGATTGAGTTAAGATTCGCGTAACCCAGTGCTTTCGTTGCGTTGGCGATTGCGGTCTTGGCATCCTGCGCCGAGGCCACGCCCACGAACAACATTGCCAATGCCGCGACGGCCAGGCATTTTCTCGTCATACCTACCTCCACTGTTTGTCTGAATCCGAAATACTCATGTCTATGGCAACGCGTAGACATTCAACGTACCGCCGGCAGCCTGCACGACATACTGTTTGCCGCTCTTGCCCTGATACGTCATGGGGTTCGCACCGCCATTTCCATTCATTCGCGTCACCCACAATTCCTTGCCTGTCTTTGAATCAATGGCACGAAATCGCGAATCGCTTGTTGCGCCAATAAACACTAATCCTCCGGCGGTCACAATCGGTCCCGCCGAACCGCCACGACCGGTGTTCTGTTTTCCCGCGGGAAGACTGTCGCTAACGCCAAGCGTGATCTGCCATGCGAAGTCACCCGTGTTCGCGTTAACAGCAGTCAGTCGTCCCCATGGCGGCTTTTGGCATGGCATACCGTTGGCGGCGAACCCCGAGTATGGCCCGGGACCTGATACGCTGCCGCGATCGTAGGGCTGCGGTGAGCCGTTGCCGCTGCCGTAATTTCCACCGGGCACCTTCGCTTCGATCCAACCCGCAAGCGCAGCGTCCTGAGTGAACGCGAAAATGTACCCGAGCTCTGGATCGCCGGCCGGGCCACCCCAATTCGTCCCACCATTGCCGGGAAACTGGATGGTGCTTTTGGCCGGACTGTTCGCTTCATGGAACAGGAAGGGCGTGAACGGGCCTGCATTGTAGTAACCACCGGCACGTTCGTAAGCATCCATGCAGGCTTTCGCATGTTCCGGAGTGGTGTCTTCCGCAGTAACGATGTCTTCTTTCTTGAAAGAAGTCCGCGCGAGAACCGGCGGTTTCAACGGAAACGGTTGAGTCGGAGAATACCATTCTCCGGGAGCGTCACCTTTAGGAACAGGACGCTCTTCGACGCCAAAAATGGGGCGTCCCGTCGTGCGGTCGAGAATGAAGAGCCACGCCGTCTTACTGATCAAGCCCAGGGCCGGTATCGTGCGTCCGTTCTGTTTGATGTCAATGAGTGTGGGAGCGGCCGGCTGATCGGAATCCCAAAGATCGTGGTGAACGCTCTGAAAATGCCACAAGTACTTTCCCGTATTGGCATCGAGCGCGACGACGGAATTGCCATAGAGATTTGTTCCGGGGCGGTCGCCGCCCCAATAGTTTCCTGCCGGAGATCCGAAAGTCGTGTAAACGATATCGCGCTGCTCATCGGCAGTGAAGTACCAGCCCCAATGGTTTACCCCCTGGCGTTTCTTCCAGCCATCATCGAGCCAGGCGGCCGCGTGATTCGGATCGCCGGGCTGCGCCACGGAGACGAAATTCCAGAGCTTGTCGCCAGAGCGCGCATCATAGGCACGCGTATCGCCGGGCGCGTCGCCTACAGTGACCTCATTACCAAAGGCGCCAAGCACCACGACGTTCTTATAAACAAGGGGAACGCCGCCCCACGTGACACCCGTATCGACGAAGCCGTTCTGTCCGAACGTCGTATCCGGTTGGCCTGTGGTCGCCTGAAGCGCCAGCAACCGTTGTCCAACCATAACGAGGATTCGCGCCGAATGCGTTGCATCGCCGGGCCAATAAGCCAGACCGCGTGATGATGGAGCTCCACCGCCAGCTCCGCCGCGCGCCCCTTGCGCCGCAGGAGCTGCCGCGGCCGGCGCGCCGCCTTGTGGCGCGGGCGTGGGAGGGCCACCGACACCCGCGCCACGCGCCGCGCCTTCTTGTCCGCCACCGCGCCCGCCTCCACGACCCCCACCGCCACCGCCCGGCGCTGGAGGCGTCCCATAGCGCCACACTTCCTTTCCGGTGTCTCCATCCAACGCTACCGCGCCGGTCGACGTCGACGCGTAGACGACGCCATTAACCGCAATTGCTGTCTCTTCCGCACCGACACCGGCGAACGTCCACGCCGTCGTAAGCTTGGCAACGTTCGTCGTGTTGATCTGCTTCAATCGGGAATATCGAGTCCCGGCAAGATCGCCCGTGTAGCGGGGCCAATCCCCTTCCGTGAAAATCGACTTTTGCGTTGCGGGACTCTGGGCAATCGAGGGAATGAGGAGTGCCGACAGTAGCAAAGCCGCTACTGTCCCCAGCAGAAAGGCACGTTGAAAACGCATTCAAAACCCCTTTCCTCTTAAGGACAAAACATATCTGAGGCTGAGTCGCGGCATATTCATGACATATGCAATAGGGTGTGTCAAGCCGCGTCCCGGTAATGGCAAGCTCTGTTGACCTCGGAGATATGGGCAGATAAGATCTCGACAATTCCGGCGGAGGAACTTCAAAACAAAATGAACGGCATTCCGGCACTAACCGTAACCATGACTGTGACTTTGGGAACGGGAAGCATATCCTGATGTCCGAATACAAGCCCCACAAAACGGAAGTGAGACTATGAACAAATCGCTGTTTCTTTCGAGTCGAGTTGCTGCGATCGCACTGACGCTGTTCCTTGCTTCGTGCGGCCCCACTGAAACTCCAAAGACGACACCGTCCGAGCCGCCACCCCGGCCTGCGGGGAGCTATCACGTCTACGTCACCAACGAGCGATCCGGTGACCTCAGCATCATCGATTCGGTAACCAATGATGTCGTTGCAACTGTGCCTCTCGGCAAACGCCCGCGTGGAATCCACGCCAGCCCGGACAAGCAAACTATCTATGTAGCCCTGAGCGGGTCACCCATCGCCGGGCCCGGAGTCGATGAGAAGACCCTGCCTCCCCCGGATAAAAGCGCGGACGGCATCGGCGTTTTCGATATCAAAACGAGAAAGCTTCTAAAGACGTTGTCCGGAGGATCCGATCCTGAGGAGTTTGATCTCAGCAAGGACGGAAAATTGATCTTTACCTCCAACGAAGACACGGGCGAAGCCAGCGTGATCGACATAGCCATGGGCAAAGTTGTCGAAACGTTGAAGGTCGGCGAAGAGCCAGAAGGCGTCACGACATCGCCGGATGGAAGGTTCGTCTATATGACCTCGGAACAGGACGGCGAGATTTTTGTAATAGACACGGAAGCGCACAAGGTGATCACGTCGTTCAAAGTGGGAAATCGTCCGCGCAGCGTGGGCTTCTTTCCTGACGGGAAGAAAGCATACGTTACGCGCGAGAACGATGGCGCGATCAGCATTCTCGACACGGTGAAGCATGCAAAGGCCGGTGAAATCAAAATCGGGGATCCATCGCCAGCCGGAAACATCAAACCGATGAAGGTAATCCTCTCGTCTGACGCCACGACGGCTTATGTCAGCACTGGGCGCGGCAAAAAGATTTTTATGATCGACACCGCAACGGACAAAGTTACGAACTCGATAGAAGTAGGGCAACGGCCGTGGGGTATGGGGTTGTCACCCGACGGAAAACTTCTATACACAGCGAACGGCCCCTCGAACGACGTATCGGTCGTCGATCTATCGACAAACATGGTTATCAAACGAATTAACGTTGGGGAATCCCCGTGGGGAGTCCTGATCGTTGAACCTTGAACTACTCATAAAGGAGAAACACATGAAACGAGGTTTCCTTGGCGCGATCTGCTGCCTTCTGCTTTTAGCAGCTGCGGCAGCTCCCCTATCCGCCCAACTCGCCGCTCCGAATGCATCGGGAGTCTCGCTTGGCGCGGTCTATTACACAGTTCCCGACGTGGCTGCACAGAAAAAGATCTGGGTCGACATCTTCGGAGCAAAACCAACGATGGTTGGCAAGACCGAAATGCTAAAGATGCCGGGAGTGTTCATCGTCCTGACTCAGGGCACACCTTCCACGGCGACGGGGCTGGTCAATCACCTGGGAATCTGGGCGAAGGACCTGAACCCGACTCGGGCCAAGCTTACTGCTGCCGGAATCAACACGATGCCAGGCGCCCAGTTCGTCGATCTTCCACTGACTCCCGGGCAGAATTTGCGGCTGGAGTTCATCGATGATCCGGCCGGACCCGAAGCTCCTGCAGCGCACCACATCCACTACTTCGTTCCGAGCGCGGAAGCCGGGATGACCGGGCGAGCGTGGTACGTCAAGACGTTCGGAGCCGCCGAGAATTCACGCCGAAATGGTGGAGTTCCCAGCGCACTCCTGACGCCGCCGGACAAATGGATCTCGATTGACTTCACCGCAGCGGGTGGTGGCGGCCGTGGCGGTGCAGGTCGGGGTGGTGGTCGTGGCGGTCCTGGTGGAGCACCGGGCGGCGCGCCAGGCGGCGCTGCCGGAGCCACTCCAGCACCAACTCCTGCTCCGGCTCCTGCAGCGGCTCCGCCGGCAGCAGCCGCTGGTCCCGTATCGAACAAGGGCACGGTCCTTGATCACTTCTCTCTGGAAGTGAAGGGTCTCGACGCGTTCGTGAAGAAGATTGAGGCGGACGGCGTGAAGGTGACGAAGCCGGTCTCGACGAATTCGGATGGCCTCAAGACCGCGATGATCGTGGACGGCGTCGGCAACGATGTGGAGTTGGTGGAAGGACTGGCGGGAAAATAGGAGAGAGATCTGGGGACAGCCTCCGAATTCGAACAGTAGAATTTTCAATCTGCCTAGATTTCTCAGTTCGAATTCGGAGGCTGTCCCCAGATCTCTCTCCCCGTTACTTCGGCTGACCAAACTTCGTTGCGTCAATCGTGACATTCGTTTTGATATCGCTGATCTTCGCGGTATATCGCCCGTCCAGCCACGTGAACTGCAACTCATACGGAAACTTGATACCGCCCAAATCGCGATAGTCTTTGTAGTCCACCTGCACAGACACCCGACCGACCGGCGACGGGGTGTATCGGACAAGCCTTCTCAGGTAGCCGGTTTCCTCATCGAAGTAGAACGTTGCGAGGAGTCCACGCGGCCCATTGCCCTGAACAATGAGGTAATCCTTATCGTCGATGGCCCGCCTCAGGCCGGTTCGCCAGTTCGTGAGATACGTTTTGATATTTCCTGGAAATGCCAGCTGCGCTTCCAGCCGGGCACCATCCAATTCCCCGCCGATCAACTCAAATTTCGAGAACAGCCCGCGCGGCGTCTTGATCCAGCCTGTCTTGCCATCGAAGGCCCACGTGCTGTCGCCGCGATCCGGATGGTCTTTGAAGGTAATCTGCGTTGTGCGCTGATTCGGAGACTTTGCCCAAATCGTGATCTCACCGTCGCCGCCGAATCCACCGTATCCGAGACTCTTTCCCGTGGCGATAAAGCTGGTGAGGCTATTCAGACGCTGAGCGCCTCCCATCACCTGAATATATTTGTTCAGGATCTCGTCAGCAGTCGGTCCGCTCACCGCCTTGGGAACGACATCATCGTCTTCCTGGATAGGGCCGGAATACACGCGGTCCAGCGCGATCGAAGTCACTGGAATATCGCGTCCGTGGTGGCATGTGTAGCACGTGACCATCTGCACTCCCGAGAAATTGGTCTTGTTGATCGAGGCAACCATTTCGATCATCTTCCGTGCCGTCTTCTTTGTCTGAAGTGAGTCGATCACAAAATCCGCTTTGTCCCCCCCTGCTCCAGGATGGCAGTCCGCGCAATCGAATCCAAGATCGCCGGTGATGACGCCCATCGCTCCAAGAAAGTCATCCACGGTGAGATCCTTGAGCGTGCTCGTGGTGACGTTCTTAAAAAATTGGCCGGCCTTCACGTTTGCCGGGGATGGCGTTGGCATCTGAATCTGCGGAGCCGGCGCAGCAAGGGTGTAACCAATCCAAAGAGCTGCTGATCCGGCGACTGCGAGAAGCAGCCGCGCCCACAACTTCATATCTATTCCCTCCATTAAAAGTGCCAGAACAAACCTAAAAAAAGGGGACAGCAGAAATTCTGCCGTCCCCTTTTGCTTGATTCCCTAACTATTGTTGCGGAGGTGCGCCGCCGCCGGGAGCACCACCCGGGCCGCCGCGACCACCACCACCTGGCGCACCACC